>Ga0075163_10000006_pt1 | contig 284845 bp, 249 predicted proteins | sample JI1023141ADNA_FD_71478 | JGI IMG/M metagenome (GOLD analysis project Ga0075163, IMG submission 71478) | Wastewater effluent complex algal communities from Wisconsin, to seasonally profile nutrient transformation and Carbon sequestration -... | ecosystem: Engineered > WWTP > Effluent > Algae...
AAAAGCTCCGTTTTTTGGTTTGGTCTGGGTTGTGGTAAACACAGATTGTGAGCCAACTGACAGGGCTTTTGTGCTTTTTAGAACATTACTTTGGTATCACTCCCGTGAATAATGCGGGTTTTCAATTTCTATTATATGCTTTAGTGTATTAAGCCTGTCTCCTATTTTTCTGCCGCCAACTGTCAGTTTGTTATTAGCACCCGAGCGTTTCTACTAATAGTCATGAAACACACCATATCAATCACGTTATCACTTGCTCTGAGCCTCCTGGGCAGCCTCACTATGGCAGGCAATGTCTTTGCTCAGCCCAGTAAAACAACGCCCCTCCTAAGGCAAGACAAAGCCCTCGCCAGCAAATTAGCTAAAGACTCATATCCCAGACTGCTCAAAGGAAAACCCGGACCCGACACCGATGCGGCAATAAAAATTGCCCGCGCCGCTTTTGCTTCGCCCGAGCCCCATCTATACGACGCCGCCTACCGACTGGACGCCGGACGCTTTGGTCTTGTGCTCGCCCCCAGAGATTGGCACGGCTCATCTCCTACTGTCAAAGACGGCAAATACACCTGGCCTCAAAAGACTCCTGATAGCGACAATCTCTTTTTTGACCCTGCCTTTTTTGCCTTCAAAACTAGCGGCGGAGTACATCCATCCATTTACCTACAAAAGGGCTCTCAAAACGGCGCACACTTTGCTGTCAGACAGTTTTTTGCAGGTCCAGAAGAAAACTATGACCTGACCCTGGTAAATGGCACAGAAGCACTTGGACCACTCTTTAGTCAGCTAGAAAGTACTAAAGGCATTGCTAGCAGCCAGGTACTATGCAATCACAGCTGGCTCAGTCCCTGGATCTACAAAAGCGCCTCTACAAATCAGGTCTTTGCTATCACCACAGGCAACCAGGCAAAGTGCCTGGACAACTGGCAAATCTATCAAATCGATAGTACGGGCAAAGCCACAAATATAGGCACAATTGGCTTTATGCCAGAGTTTGCCCATGACTTTGATGTAATACCCAGAGGTCCTCTTAAACAAATGGCGCTTATATTGGACCAGATGATAGGCCCTGCCAGCCCCGATAACGGCGGCTTTAATCCTCCTGCCAGACTTAAAACCAGGATCAGACACATGTGGGCCAATTTGCTCTACCGCCCCCATGCCATGGAGCAACCACCAGATACAAAAGCAGCAATCAATCTGGCAATTAGCAAATGGTCGCAAGAATCCTCCAGCAATTTTGGTCAGGCGCGCAAGCTCAACGCCCTTTATCCAGCCGCTCTCAAGCAGCTCACCGAATACTATGCAAGCAATCAAAAGCGCACGGCCCAGGAGGCAAAAGCCCTGGCCAATAAAAATCTAGATCTGGCCTTTCGCACTCATTTTGATCTTTAAGACAACCAGCACCCAACTGGACCAGCAGATTGATCCATTTAACAGCAATTGACCTGACCACTTTTGATTGACAAAATCACCTAGGTCATCGATCAACATATGCATCAATTCTTTCAGCCCATAAAAACGCACCTTTTATAGTACGGCTCAATAAGCCATTTAAGCCCAAACAACCTGGCACCATATACGACATCATCATAAAATTGGTCTGCTTAATCTGAGAGCAAATTGGTACGCATCAATTGTTGTCAAAATTGGCTTAAACGCCGCTCACTTTTACTGTTCGCAAAATAGTGAGAGGTTTTTGTAACAAAAGTCCTTTTATTACAGCCCGATCACACTGACAGTGATCAGCGAGCTACGCTAACCATCAACCGTCAGTTAGTAAACCGTCTTAAATCAGAGCGCTCTAATAAAGCTCGCCTGATTCAAACTGCTTGATCACCATAGGTCCATTATCAAGGGCAAAAGGTTGATGTATTGAGATGCTTACCAGTACTTACACTGAATCACTTTCTAGGCGCTAAATATACGTTGTGATAGCTTTATCTATCGTCTTAACAAAGTGCTTATAAAGTTCCGCGCGCGCGCGTGCGAAGTATTTCATTAGAGCTTTTATGGTTTCTTTCGTTTTACGTAAATGGCTAGGTTAAGGGAGTTATTTTTCCTCCCACCCAAAAAAAGACTCTTTCACCACCAAACTTCCCCGTGACCCCAGCCTCGACTCCAAGCACTCTGCTCTTACAAGCAGCGCTGAGAGTCAGCCTCAAAGCTTCGAGTCACTGCAATCGCAATCTGCGTTGCATTTACGTTCGTCTGCCCCTGGCAGTTCGGGCTAGCGCCATCTCCTGAGCGCCGACGCTATCCCGAAAAACCACCTTTTGTTCTAAATGCGCGCTCTCCTAACATTTGGAGGACTACTAGCATGATTCACTTCATGAGCCCTTACCTCTTGGCGCTCATCCCCATTGTGCTTGGAATGCTCTTCGTCGCCACGCGGCGTCGCAAGAGCTATGGTCACACGCAGGTCGACTCTCAAAAGAATCTGCGCACTCTGTCTCTCATCAGCAAAGTCCCCGTACTTTGCCTGGCTGGCTTCCTCACTCTGTTGTGCCTGGCTCTGGCCAGACCGACTTTGCCGGAGGCTCGCAGCACCAAGGTGATCGAATCTCGCGACTTTATGATCGCAGTCGACGTCTCGGGCTCGATGGAAGCAGAAATCGCTGACCCCAACCAGAAAGCACTGGCGGATGGCAACAATCCCCAGACTGATGCTGATGGCAAGCCCATCAAAATCACTCGTATCCTGGTGGCTCGCAAGGCCATCGAGAGGTTCGTTCCGACTCGTCAGGGAGACCGCATCGGTCTCATCTACTTCGACGACGAGGCGTACTTCGCCTGGCCTCTTACCACCGACCTCAACTTGATCACCGAGCGCAACCTGCTCACTGGCAAGTACACAGGCGGCGGCACCAACTTCGACGGACCCGACGAGGCTGGCTACGTCAAGATGGGACCTCTCCAGGCTTCCATCAATCACTACAAGGAGCTGGGTCAGGCTAAAACCAAGGTGATCATCATGGTCAGCGACGGTGAAGCCAACATCAAGCCCGAACGCCTGCAGCAGCTCCTCGATCAGCTCAAGGCCGACAACATCAAGGTTTACGTCCTCGGTGTTTCGGAAGGCTGGGTCACCAACTCAAGCTCCACACAGGACCTGCGCAAACTGTCCGAACTCTCGGGCGGCAAGGTCCTTGTCGTGGGCGACGCCAGCGCGATGCAGGCCGGATTTGACGAAATCAACAAGCTCGAAAAGTCGAGTGTTGAAGTGGAGACCACTCCCTTCTTCCGCGACATCTACGAGTATTTCGTCTTCGCAGCCCTGCTCCTGGCGCTCATCTTCGCCGTGACTGCCGCCTTCATTCGTGAAGACGTTTAGTCATCACCTTCAACGGAGTAGAACTATGGAAAAGAAAATATCTATGGCTCGGCGTGTGATGGTGGTACTGACCGTCATCGCCGGCATCCTCACTTTCTCTGCCGGAATGTATTGCTACCAGTGGTCGGACAACGAGCGCATCCTGTACAACCAGGGTCTCGCCGCCTACCGCTCTGGTGACCTGCAGACCGCCATCAAGTTTTCCGACCAGACGCTGGCCGCTTACAAAGCGCGTCGGCAGCTGACCTGGACGGAACGTTTCATCTTCCCCAAGCCTGACAAGCCGCTCGCGGCCCAGGCGGCCTTCCTCAAAGGTCGGTCGCTGCTCAAGGCTGGTCAAGTCGAACCCGCCGTCAAGGCATTCAGGGAATCCCTGGAGCTGAACAGCGGCAATCTCTATGTCGGTGAAGACTTGACCGAGCAAGAGTATCAGCTGCTTCGCGAGGCAGCCATGGTCGTCAAATACGACCTCGAGCTGCTCTTCAAGAACAGCCCTGAGCAGGCAGAAAAGCAGGGCAAGCCCAAGCCCGGCAAAGGCAAGCCCGACAAGGGTGACAAGCCTGTGCCCGGTGAGGACCCCGGCAACATGCCTGGCAAGGGGAACCGCGACACCATTTAAGGAGAACCACCATGCAAGCAATTGCTAATATGCACTGGGTCAGACCAGACTATTTGTACGCGCTCCTGGCGGTTCTTCCCGCGATGGCTGCGCTCCTCTACTTCTCCTACCGCCAGCGTCTTGCTGCGCGCAAGGAGTGGGGCGAAGAGAAGCTCATTGAGCGGTTCACGCGTCCCTTCAGCCGCACCCGCGAGCTGATCAAGGGATGCCTCTGGCTGACCGCAACGGCTCTGGTTGTCCTCGCGGCAGCCGGACCGCTTCTCACTGATTCGCCCATCAAAGTCAAAGAGGGCAGCATGAGACTGATTGCCGTCGTCGACGTCTCCCCCAGCATGGCAGCGGAAGACTACCGCTCTGTCATGCCGGGCAAAGAGATCACAGACGGTCGCGGTCGCGTCATCAAAACCATTCCCGTCGAGCAGGTCGTAGGACCGTATGGCTCGCGTCTGGATATGGCCAAGTACGTGATTCGCCGGCAGATCATGCCCACCCTCGAACACAACAAGATCGGTATCGTCAACTACACCGGTCAGGGTTTTGTGCAGGCTCCTCTCACCGACGGCTACGAGGCCCTGAGCTGGATGATGGACAAGCGTATGGGCATCAACCAGGCTCCTGGTGGTGGCTCTGACTACGCCGAAGGGCTGAAGACCGCCCTGGAAATGTTCAAGACCCAGCCTCAGGACTCACTGCAGAAGGTGATCCTGCTCTTCACTGATGGCGGCTTCACCGGCGATCCGGAAGAACTTACCAAGGTTCTTGCTGCCATTCGCGAGCAGAACATCCGCATCATCGTTGTCGGCATGGGCAGCACCAACCCGACCTATATCCCCAAGTACAGCGCGGACGGACAGTCCACTGGATTTGTGGAGAAGGACGGCGAGGCTGTCAAAACTGCCATCGACGAAGCTGCTCTGCAAACCCTCGTCTCACAGACGGGAGGCGACTACATCCGCCTCGACCCTGATTCGCCTCCGCGAGTCAAAATCGAATGGGCTCGCAGCTTCGGTGCTACCAAGTCCGAGCAGCATGACGATCCCATCTTCCAGTACCCGCTTGGTGCAGCCCTTCTTCTGATGGGTGTCCTGATGGGTATCGGACTGGTCCGCCGCGAAAAAATCGGCTGACCGTTTGATTGCACGCCAAATGTCAGCCGATGCAAATCGGCTGGCTTTTAGCTGCAGTGAAATGTAACTACGGACTGCCAAAAGCAGCCCGTCTTGTTTTGTCTGGTGTCCACATGGACAAACCCGCTTGCCGCTCTCAACCAAATTGAGCGCAAGCACTAAAACCCATCCCTTAAACCAGCGGTGACTCAGAAACGTCACCATATGTTTGGAGAATCAAAATGGAATCGATCCACACCATCAAGCATCCGGTTTTTGTGAAGCAGCTCAACGAGATCAAGAAGGTTGTGCGCGGCTACGACTACGTCGTCGCCCTGTGCATCCGCTCTCTGCTCACCAAGAACCACGTGCTCCTCACGTCCTACCCGGGTCTCGCCAAGACGACCCTGGCCAACACCCTCGGCGCCACCATCATCGGTGGTGTCGCCAACCGTATCCAGATGCTGCCCGACACGCTCCCTTCGGACGTCGTCGGCGTGCCCGTGATCGACCCGCTGACCCGTCAGTACGTGGTCGAGAAGGGCCCGATCCTCGGCTGCAACATCTTCCTGGCGGACGAAGTCAACCGTACCGGTCCCAAGACCAACGCCGCCACGCTGCAGGCCATGCAGGAAGGGTTCGTCACCATCCGCGGTGTCAACTACCCGCTCGAGGACGTCTTCCTCCTCATTGCCACGCGCAACCCCGTGGAGCAGGAAGGCACCTACGAGCTGCCGGAAGCGATGATCGATCGCTTCGGCGCCGAAGTCAGCCTGCCCTACGTCGAAGCGGAAGACGAGATGTCGATCCTGCGCTCCGCCACGGCGCTGCGCAAGGACCCGACCAGCCTCGTCAACCGCGTCGTCAGCCTCGATGACATCCGCGCTGCTCGTGCGCAGGTCGCTGCCATGGTGGACAACCTGCCGGACAGCATCCTCTCGTACATCGTGCGCCTGGTGCGTGCGACTCGTCCGCAGGACGCGCTCTTCGCCAAGGTGAAGGACGCTCAGGGCACGAGCTTCGAGAAGAAGGTCATCCTCGGCTGCTCGCCCCGTGCTCAGCTGAACATCGCCTACGCGGCGGCTGCCACGGCGTTCCTCAACGGTCGCGACAAGGTCGAGCCGGGTGACGTCAAGTTCGTCGCTCGCGACATCATGCGCGCCCGTATCACCAAGAACCCGATGTTCCCCAAGTTCCAGGTGGAAGATTTCATCTCGGCAATCCTGGCCAGCACTGAAATCGTCGGCGCTTAGGACCTGGTTGAAGCCGGTACCAGCGTTAATCACTAAACCGAGAAGCGCTGGTACCGCTTCGCTTACCTGAAAGAGGTGAACTATGTCTGAACGCAAAGATAAAGCTCTCATGGAGCTTATCGCTTCTGTTGAAGAAAGGGCCATCAAGCAGGCAATCCCTGTGAACTGGCGCACCAACCAGATTTTCGGTGGGACCGGTGAACGGCCCTCCCGCAATCGTGGCTTCAGCGGATTCGATTTCCACTCCTTGAAACCATACAAGTTTGGCGACGACCCTCGCATGATTGACTGGGCGGCTACGGCTCGCTCCGGCAATGAAAACGATTTCCTCGTGCGCCAGACTCAAGAGCCCCGCGAAGTGAAGTTCTACATCCTCGTCGACTCCAAGTTGACGATGGACTTCGGCACCAAACGCACCACCAAACGCATGGTGGCTGCTGAGCTTGCGGCATCGGTGCTCAACAGCGCCAAGAAGACCAACGACAAGATTGGCTTCCTGGTGTATGACGAGCATTCGATTCAAGCCATGAGCTTCCGTGCCAACTTCACCAATGTGGTCAAGCTCCCCTGTCTCTCCGCCATCATCGAACCGGGACTGCGTCACATGTTCCCGGATGAAGCGGTGCCGGAGACTGTCCAGCTCGACATCGCCGAAAAGGGTGAGAATCCCTCCGGTCTGTCGCAAGCTCTGCGCTATGTGCGCAATCAGACGCGCTCCATCGTGTTTGTTATCTCGGACTTCATCGACCTCTCCGAGGACGACAAGGCTGAGCTGGCATACACGGCCGGTGCTCACAACATGTTCTGCATGTACGTGCAGGACGTGCGCGAGCGCGAGCTGCCCAACACCTGGGGCATCTACATGCTGGAGGATATCCGCAAGGGTACCCGCAAGGCTGTATGGCTGCCGCCCAAGTGGTGGCCGCTTCAGGGCATCAGGAGCGTGCGTGAGCAGTACGCCGCCAACTTCAGAGAGCGTCGCAATGGCATGCTCGCGTTGTTTGCTGAGGCCAATGTCCGTTGGGAGGAATTCTCCACGGAAGAAGGTCTCTCGGCGCGCGACAAGCTGATTCGGCTGTTCTCCGAGCCATCGTAAGCAAAAGGAACTCAACTATGAAAACCAAGTATTTGGGGTTTGCTCTCGTGCTCGCGACACTCGTGTCGGCCAGTACGCTCGCGCAGACCACGTCTGCTGACGCTGCACCCACGACCGTCAACGGTAACGCGTGCAGCACCCTCACTGGCACCATCGGTGGCCAGTCCGCTCCGTCCAGCTCCTCGCCCTACTCCTACGGAGAAGGTGGTTACGGCTACACGCCCGAGACCAAGCAGGAGCCCAAGCCCGCCAACCCCGTCCGCAAGACCTGCGATGACGGCAAGGTGCGCGTCATTGTCGGTATCACCCCCGATGACGGCACCGGCAACCCGGCTTCGCATCGGCACTTCGGCCACACCATCATGGACAAGATCCCTCTGACGGTGGTGTACGAGGTCGACCCCGCTGTGATCATCGACTTCACGTCGCTGGTCAAGCAGCGTGTGATTGGCTTCGAAGGCTCGGACTTCGAGCTGTACAAGCCGATGCCTGGTGAACCGCCGGCGGTGACCATCAGTGGTCCCGCCTTGAAGCAGGTCGGCGTCCAGCCTGATCCGGCCAATCCGGGCAAGGTCAAGCCGATCGTGCGCAAGGTCTACGTCGTCAACCTGCTCGTACAGAGCATGGTCTTCAAGCCGAGCATCGTCTTTACGCTCGACTTGCGTTACGCCACCGCACTGCTCGACGATGGCAAGACGCCCAACTGGCGTCCTGTGACCACGCCGGAGTTCGTCGTTTCGCGTTCCACCCTGGTGGACAATGGTGAAGAGTTGCTGGAAGGCGACCTCAACGCCAAGAGCGAACGTCTGCCCTGGCCGACCATCGCCGCTCTGTCCCTGGGCATCTTCTTGATGTTCCTCTATCCGGGACTGGGTGTGGTGAAGTGGTTCAACCGTGTGCGTCCCCGCAAGGTGATTGCGCCCAACCGCATGGCCTGGAGCGTTTTCGAAGCCAACCACAAGGACGGCAAAGCGAACGGCTTCAAGGTCAAGCACATGAAGGCCTTCACCCACGCGCTGCGTCGCTACCTGGCGACGACGCCGCAGTACCGTCACATCGACGCTCTGACCATCGAACAAATCGGCAGCCACTTCCCGGATGCCGACCCGGCTCAGCTGGAGATGATCACGCGGGCGATGGCCACCTGCGAAGGCGAAGTCTTCGAGACTGGCGCTGAACGCAATGGCGAAACTCCGGTCAGCCTGACGGACGAGCAGCTGCGGCAGCTCTTCCACGACCTGAGCCACCTGGTGCCGCGCACCTGGGACGCCAAGTAATTTGACTCGACGCCGGAGGGTGTCTGCCTAGAGGCAAACACTCTCCGGTTAGAGCAAACAACAAAAACAGGCACCTGAGCCAACAAAAGCAAAGGAATTTGTTGACCACCCTTATCCCACTTCGGATAAACGGGCATGTCAAAAGTTCGTTTCGAACTCGAAAACGCATCGGCTAACACCGGTGCGTTTTTTTAGCTAAGTTTCATGACAACCACCACTGGTGGTGCAGAAAGGGGCGCTCATAGATGAGCCAAGCCCGTTCAAAGTCATGAAGAAGCTCGTGTTCAAAGCGGACGGATAGACAGCGCACCGCCATTCCGAGCAACCCGCTCCCTCGCCCAACAATATGGCGGGGCAGCAACTGTAAAGGAATTACTGCCATGAAACTACGTATGCTCACAGAGCATTGCGGGCGTATCGGCGCGCTGCTCTGCTCCCACACCCTCAAGGCCATCGCTGTCACGGCACTGGCCTTGACCCTCTCGCTCAACTCCGGTGCGGTCCTTGCCGATGGCAATGCCAAACCGGCAGCCCCTGCTGTCCCGACGGTCACCGCTGTGGTGCCCTTCGATGGCAAGCCCATCTACATGGAGGCGATGAACAATCTCCTCCGCTTCCACCGCGACCTCGTCGACACAACGGTGCGCGCGGCCTTCAAGGCCACCTGGGAGCACAAGCACGACAACGACACCATGTTCACCACCGAGGAAGGCACCAACAAGGCCATCTTCGAGATGATGTGGAGTCTGGGTCAGCGCTTCGACTACTACAACCCGCCGGCTCGTGCCACCACCGAGAAGGAGCGTTTCAACGCCACTCTCGCTGGCGTGGGCATGCCCGTGGGCATCAAAAACCTGACCAGCTCCCTCAAGGCACTTGCCGACAGGAAGAAGGCCGGTGAAAACATCACCGACGATCAGTTCAAGGCTCTCTACAAGATTTCGGACGAGCGCCCGCTCTGGGTGCCGGAAGACACCTTCGAGGGCGGTCCGGCCAAAGCCGCTGGCATCATCAAAGGCGACATCATCCTCGCCGTCGATGGTGTCACGCTCAATGGCAAGACCACCGATGATGCGGTCAAGCTGATTCGTGGCACGCCTGGCAGCAAGGTCACCCTCAAGATCAAGCGCATCGGCGAGTTTGCCGACAGCTCGATCACGGTCACTGTCACTCGCGCTCAGGTGCAGGTGCATGCAGTCACCACTCGCATGCTGCCCGCCAACATCTCGCGCATCTCCATGAGCCACTTTGGCTCGCAGTTTGGTGACCGCGAAATGGCTCAGGCTCTCGCTCGTGCCGTCAAGGCCAAGTCGCCTGGCATCATCCTGGACCTGCGCGGTAACCCCGGCGGTCTGCTCACTCAGGTGATCAGCATCGGTCAGATGATGATCGAAAACGGCATCATCGTGCAGCAGGTCTCGCGTGAAGGCGATGAGATGGTGACGGAGACCTACTCGGTCGACGCCGAGCATCTGATCTACACCACCGAGTCCACGTCTGGCAAGAAGAAGGTCGAGACCTACAACCGCAACTATCCGGTGATCGTCCCGGCGGAAGTGCCGATTGTCGTCCTCATCGACGGCGGCTCGGCATCTGCTTCCGAAATCCTGGCAGGCACCCTCCAGTCCAACAAGCGCGCTCTCGTAGTCGGCATGCCGACTCTGGGCAAGGGCGTTGGCCAGACCGTTGTCCCGATGGACAAAGGTCGTCGCAACATGCATGTCACCAACTTCGAGTTCCTCCCCGGTGGCGTCAAGATGGACTGGGTCGGCGTCATTCCCGATGTGGAAGTGGCCATGCCTGACTTTGCTGACCCGGCGCAGGACCCTGCTTCGGACAAGCAGCTGGTGCAGGCTCAGACCGAGCTGCTCAACCTCTTCTCCGGTGGCACCGCACCTGTGCGTGACCCGGCCGAAGTGGCGAAGCGCAAGGACGAGCTGCTCAAGTCCCACAAGGATGACTTCCAGCAGGAAATCGATGGACGCAAGAAGTTCATCGCCGAGCCGCTCAAGCCCGCTGGTGCGGACAAGAGCGACGACGAATAAGTAACCGAGGGGCGGTCCATCAGGACTGCCCCTCCACTTTTGTTTAACGTCCCTCGCGGACTCACAAAGGAATATCCCATGAGAAAGACTTACTCTGTGATGCTCCAGGCCGCTCTGGTGGCCAGCCTCGCCTTCGTCTCACTGGCACCGTCCACGGTGCTCGGTGCAGATGACGGGGCTGCCGCCAAGAAGACCGAAGAGTTCATCATCATCGATCCTGCCAAGCCCACAAAGCTGCAGATCTTCACCGTGCCTGGGGCCAAGAAGCCTCCGGGCACTGGCCCCGACAAGCAGCAGGTGGCACCCGCTGTCGACCCGAACGCCCCGCCTGCATCGCCTGCGGCCAAGCCCGCTGCTCCAGCCACCACGCCCACCACCCCGGCGGGCAAGCCCGGCACCACCACGACCGCTCCGGTCACGGCACCGGCGCCGGCCGCTCCCGCCTCGCAGCCTACCCAGGCGCAGCCGGACAGCGACAAGCCCACCATCCAGAGCGTGCCTTTCGATGATCCCGAGAAGCTCAAGAAGTTTCTCGAGGAGCATGGACTGGTTGCACCGGATGAGGCTGCCGATCAAGCCCCCACGCCGGAGATGCTGGAGCAGTACTACCAGTCGATCTGGCGCCTGATCGGTGCCAAGTACTACGACGAAAGCAAGCTCAACGGCTGGGAGACCTGGTACGACAAGTACAAGGGCAAGCTCCTCACCGTGAGCGACCTGGAGAAGGCACTGACCAGCATGCTGGAAGCCGTCGGCGATCGCTGGACGCACTACACGCCCAAGGACGACATCGAGCGCTATCAGGCCCGTGCCAAGAACGGCATCGTCGGTCTGGGCCTCAACATTGCCACCAACCCTGATGGCACTGTGCGCGTCGAGTTCTTGAGCTACGCCTCGGCCGCCTGGGACTCCAACCGTTTCCGCACCGGAGACGTGATCAAGAGCATCCAGGTCAACCCGGACGACAAGGCCAGCAAGATGGTCGATGTCACCGGCATGCCCAAGAAGGAAGTGGAAGAGCTGCTGCAGCAGAAGGTCGGCACCAAGATCAACGTCGTGATCAAGCACGACAAGATCGAGGAGACCGTTCAGCTCACGTTTGCTCCTGACGGACCGCAGCCCATCGCCCTCAAGGCTCTGCCCAACGGCGTGGGTTACATCCGTCTGCCCAGCTTCGGCTCCAACCAGCAGTCGGTCGAAAACCTCGGCAACGCGTTTGTCGAAGGTCTGGCCAAGCTGGACGAGCGCTTCAAGGGCAACCTGCAGGGTCTCGTTCTCGACCTGCGTGGCAACGGCGGCGGTGCAGTAGACCTGGCCAAGATGATCGCCACTCTCTTCATCGAGAAGGGTTCATTCATCCAGGAGGTCGAGCGTACCGGTCGCAACCCCAAGAAGAGCCAGGACAGCTTTGCCGCTCCGATGCCGTACACCTATGTCGGTGTGCCACCGGAAGTGGTGAGCTTGCTCAAGCGCCTGCAGACCATGCCCATGGTCGTGCTGGTCAACGGCAGCTCTGCCTCCAGCTCCGAAATCCTGACTTCGGTGCTGATGGACAATCACCGCGCTACTTCGGTGGGTACGCAGACCTTCGGCAAAGCTGTGGCGTTCATCGTCCAGCCCAGCCCGGCCGGCGGCTTCATCCAGGTGACGGTGATGCACTACCTGACGCCCAACGGCAATGACATTGCCGGTATCGGTATCACCCCCGAGGTGGTGCTGGACAACAAGCGTGGTGCAAGTGCCACCGACGACCAGCTCGCCAAGGCGACGCTGATCGTCACCGACGCCATCTCCAAGCTCAACGCCACCACTGCTGTCACTCCGGTGCAGCAGGGCGAAGGCTTTGGTGGCGACTCGGTGCTGTGGATCAGCATCAGCCTGGGCGTCATCGCTCTGATCGTCGTGCTCAGCACGGCGTTCCATCGCGCCCGCAAGAAGCGCGATGAAGCTGAGCGCAACCAGAAGTAAGAACCAGTAGGGGCGAGCCCAAAGCTTGCCCCTGCTCCTTTAGCGGTCATCAACCGGTGACCGTTTCACTCACAAAGGAGAAAAACCATGACAGCTAACAAGCTACGTTAGGTCCTGGTGAGCCACTGCCAATAGTGGCAGTGTTGCGAGACGACCTGGCATGATTCGGAACCATGCTCTGGTCTTCATTAACCTGTAATCGACCCGATAACGGTCGGTGTCTCGTCGCTCGGCTTGCACCGGGACCTCCAGCTGGAGGTTTTTATGGGCAAGTCGTTCCGCGATCGCCGCAATGCGATCGATTCCCACTGTGAGTCCGACCTCACCATCTTCGTCAATCTCGACGATATCTTCGTCTCCGAGTCCACTGTGGCCAAGCTGCTCGCCCGCGATGGCCAGCAGATCGAAAGCTACCGTCAGGCTTACGAGAACGGGGAAGAGATGGTGCGCGTCGTGCTGCGTCCCCGTGTGGACGGTGGCTACAACATCGAAGATGGTCGCCACCGCGTCATCGCGGCTAAGTTCGCCGGTGTGGGCCTGATCGAGGCTCTCATCGTCGGCTAATCGGCTCAATAAATTGGCGGAGGGGTGAGGGTCGCAAGACTCTCACTCCTCTTGCTTTTCCAACAACACACGGAGAGCCAATGAAGAATAAAATCTTCGCGATTCTGGCTGCTATCCTTCTTGTCTTCGGCGCCTTCTGGTGCTTTGGAGGCAACGGAGGCGACATCGTTTTGAAGGAGCGTGTCTTCTTCAAGGTCAAGAACTCTCTGGATGTCCAGGTCCAGGGTAAGTCAGAAGGCAAAGTGGCGGAGAGCATCATTCAGCTTTCGCGCACTTTTACCTGGACCGATAGCTCCGGTCAAGTCGCTGCCAGTGCCCGCACTGCCATCGTCTCCTGGGGTACCGAAATCAATGTCTACGATGGCAAAGGCGCCAAGGTCGGTAGCATCGAGGAGCGTGTCTTCTCGTCATGGTTCCGCACCTGGTCCACCTACGACATCAAGGACGCCAGCGGCAAACAGCTTGCCGTATCCGAAAAGTCCGAATGGTTTGGCACCACAATCACGCTGACCTCACCGTCTGGCGCCGTGGTTGCCGAGCTGGATCGCCCCTGGATCAACATCTGGAGCGACACCTGGAACGTCTACATCAAAAAGCCAGGTGTTGTCGACAACGGAATTCTGGTCATGATTGCCGCCTTCAAGACGGCAAGCGACCGGGATCACGAAGGCGACAGTTCGTCGGATAAAACGCCCAAGAAGAAATAACTGGGCGACGTTTGCGGAGAGGATTCGAATCACGCTTACGCGGGCTTGAGTCCTCTCTAATCTTTCAACCCCAGCAAAACCAAACGGCAAGTCCTCCAGGCGCATTAGACAGTGCATCAGAGAGTTGCCCCACCCATGCCACCTGCATTCAGCTGTTGAGAGCGGGGAGCATTTACCCTTTGGTTTTTGGGAGTAAATAGTTATAGGAGCAAAGCAATGAGTGAAAAATCACCAGGCTTTAAAGTTCTAGCACTAGCTGCCCTGGCGGCTCTCGCCATAGCAGTCGTTTATTTTCAGTTTTTCATGCCACGCGATGTCGAGATTTCTCGCAAGATGTTTCCCGACAAAACGCAGGAGGTCGCCTATCTGCCCGACGCATCGGCTGAGCAGCGCCTCAAAGTGATTCTGTTCGACACGGACGGCTTCACCAAGATTCGCGGCACGATCTACTGGAAGAATGGCATCATCGAGGACGTCACCTTCCGCAAGGACAACACTCTGGCCACCTCTCTCGAGCACTATGCTCGCGATGACAAGGACGGCTGGGATGTCCGTGTTGAAATGCGCAGCGAAGCCACTTTTGCTAAGGATGGCGTAAGCTATCTGACGCATAGAGTGCTACGCAAGGACGGCACACTGGAGCGCTCCGGCGAACAGTTGTCCTCCACTTACCTGACCAAATACTACTATCCCGATGGCACCACGGTGCAGCGGGAACGTACATTTGATCAGCGTCACCGCTTCCGCACCGAAAAACTCTATCGCCCGGACGGCACCTTGCTGGCCTCGATCTATTCCGAAAATGGCGACCCGACCGATACGAGCACCACGCTCTATCGTCAGGATGGCACGATGTCCGCGATCTTTACTCGCCACTCAACCAACGGCGAAGAAGGTCAGGTCTTTGCGGCAAACGGCACCACGGTACTCGCCGAGTACCACCGTGACTACTTCAACCTCCAGGAAATCTACCGGGATGAAGAGGGTCATCTGATCCAGGAACGCGACGGCAGCCGCATGGGAGGTCTACTCACTGTGCGTCACTACCGTCAGGGCGACTTCGTCATGGACTACCGCCAGCGTTTCCTCATGCCCTACACCATGGGTCCGGAAGCCGAAAAGGTCAAGTTGCGCCGTGTCGAATACTACGATTTTGCCGCCAAGCGCGCTTGCGAAATCTCGATGTATCCCGACGGTCTCCGGGTTGCCACCATCACTTGCCCCGAGGCAAATGGTGACCAGACCATCAAGCAAATCGACGAAGACGGCAAAACCGTCAAGGCGATTCAGCACAAAGCCAAGTCAGGCAAAGTGAGAGTGGAGACGCCAAAAAACCAGGTCATAAGCATCGACCCGCGTTGGCTGGAAAACACTCGCCCGCTGGCTCTGCCTAACTTTGTCGATGTCGACGCACCACCCATGGTGTACGACTACCATTAACGTTCCACGAGGAGAAACTTACATGTTCACAGGCGGTTTCATCATCGCAGCGATCATCATCTTGATTGTCGCCAGCAAGTCCGGCATCAAGCGTGTCAACAGCTCACAGGAAGTCCTCGGCGGAGTTTGCGGCGGTATCGCCAACAAGCTCGAAGTCTCGCACAATCTCGTGCGCGTCATCGCCGTTCTGATTCTCCTGGGCTCGGCAGGCGGCATCGTGCTGCTCTACCTCTTGCTCTGCCTGGTCCTGCCACGCGAGTAACTGAGTCCATCACGGACTGACTAGAGGGGATTTGTGCTTGCCTTGCGCAACGCATCTCCCCTCCCCCTTTTTTCAAAAGTAGAACTAGTGACTTTATTTTTCCCTGCGATTTTTAAATCTTTTTCCTTACTACATTTTATAATACGTACCACGATAGGACAACAGAGATTGCAGAGCAGTAATGACAGACCTATGCAAGCACTGAAGACAAGAGCAATAGCCGCCCAATCACTACTATCACATATACTATTAGTAGTTTTTTTAAGAGTGAGCAAAAGTGGATTTTGAAGCAAGAAGAGAGAGAGAGAGAGAGAGAGAGAGAGAGAGGGAAAGTGTGTGTGAAAGAAAGTGAAACTGGAAGTGAAAGCAAAAGAGGAAGCGAAAGCGAAAGTGAAAGAGAGAAAGAGACGTGCAAACCTCGCTAAGAGGCCTACACGTCTCTTCTCATAAAGCTAGCCGCGGATGTAGCGAGCCAGTTGTTCGATGTCGACCTTGGGTGTTCGGTCCATATACAGAAGTCCGTTGGCCTCCTGATATGTGTCAGTCAGCTGGGTATAGCAATAACCAGCAAACCAACGCGACGACCGCACTGCCTTGATGCAGGACTCGTAGCTGGCAGCAAACTCTTCCGGGCTATTGCAGCGAGTATAACCCCAGGCTTCACCCTCGCGCGCATAGCAGATGCCACCAAACTCGGTGAGCATGACTGGCTTGTCGACATGGGCAAAACCATCGATGATGAGCTTACGACCGCCGGGGCGCTCGTTTTTAAACAACTGCTCGCGAGCACCCTGCAGACTGTGCGCATCCGCATAGCGAGCTGCCATACGCGCACTGTCTCCGTCATAATCATGCACAGCGAGGATATCACCTGCGCACATCTCCCAGCCATCGTTGCCGATCACAGGACGCGACTGGTCGAGAGTCCGGGTCAGATAGTACAGCGCGCGCTGACTATCTCTCTGGGCAGCCGATAGATTGAGGTTGGGCAGCCCCCAGGATTCGTTGTATGGCACCCAGGCAACGATGCATGGATGAGAAATATCGCGCCGAATTGCTTCTGTCCAGGTCGACAGCAAGCGCCGCTGAGCCTGGGCATTGAAGGCATAGGGACTGGGCATTTCTTCCCAGACCAGAAGCCCCAACTTGTCTGCCAGAAAGAGAAAACGCGGGTCTTCGATTTTCTGATGCTTACGCACACCATTGAAGCCGAGCTGTTTGGTCAGCTCAATGTCATGGCGCAAGGCTGCACAGTCAGGAGCAGTGAGACCGCTCTCCTTCCAGTAGCCCTGGTCGAGAACCAGCGCCAGATGGTAGGGAGCATCGTTCAAAAGAAAACGGTCTCGGTCAACCGTGACGGCACGCATGGCAGTGTAGCTCAGCACGCTGTCGAGGACTACTTCTTGCCTGGCGCCACTGTGCTCAGTGATCTGGACTAGAGTGACTTCGGCGGTGATCAGATGCGGATGCTCCGGGCTCCAGAGCAAGGCAAAGCGCTCATCGCCAATACCAGGATCATTAAGCTCTATGCGACGAGCAACGACAGCACCAGAATTGGTATCACCGGTAATGCCGTAGCAATCATCAGCAATGACTCTGTCACCGGACCTGAGACGCACACGCAGTGCGAGGTTTTTGCCAGCTTGAGTATGCAGACCAGCAATTTCGGCGGTCAGGCCGATAGACCAGTCAACAATGTCAGACGTCCAGATCAGGTGATTGATGGCAATCTTGGGCTGGACTTCCATCCAGACTGTCTGCCAGATACCTGTGGTGCGGGGATACCAAATAGAATGAGCCTCCAGACGCCAGTCCTGCTTGCCGCGAGGCTTGGACATATCGTGAGGATCATCGTGAGCACGCACGACTATGGATTGTGTGCCGCGGCCCTTGAGCAAGTCGGTCACATCAACACTAAAGGGGGTGTAACCACCTTCATGCTGCACAGCCAGTTTGCCATTGATATACACATGGCAAGACCAGTCAACGGCACCAAAGTGCAGCCAGAGACGATCGCCATTGCGCAACCGCGGCGCGTCAAACTGGCGACGATACCAGACTGCCTTATAAAATCCGCTGTCAGCAACGAGACTGGCAGGGGTTTCAGGGGCGAATGGGACAAGGATATTGGCGGTGTAAGCCGCTTCACTATCCATGTCCTTGAGTGAAAACACAGCGTCGTGGTCAATGGCAAACTGCCAGTTACCGTTGAGGTTGGTCCAATGCTCACGGCGCAACTGCGGCCGCGGATAGTCCTCGTCAACGTCAACAATCGACCTGCTGTCAAAGCGCATGGTGGTCATGGCGTTCCTTTCTCAGAGATAGGTTTCACGGAGAGCAACTCAAACAATTCAAAGGCAATCCCCAGTGCTCTCAAACAAATTGAGACAAACTGGTGCATTTACTGTTTGGTTGACTGTTACTAAAAATTTTTCCTGGGGGATTTTATTTAAAAGGGGATAGTTCTTCATACATGATTACCAAAAGTAAAAACAAGCCAAATAAGCCGGAGAGCAAATAAAAAATATAGTCTGACCTGTGCCTGTGGTCCTCAATCGAGACTGCAAACCAACTTCCCGGCAATAGCTCTTTAGTTAAGCTTGTGCAACGTTATTAATGGCAGTGCTTGCGCGACCAGATAATAAGCCTGTTCAAAAAAGCCATGTCCTCCTACCGTCTATAGTATTACGGGAAAACAAAAAATATCGGAGAATTCTTGCCACTTTTAAGCAATGCAAAAGGTGACCAGATATCCAACCAACAAACAAAATTGGATGAACGAGGGCACCGAAGTGCCCTCGCCCAGCCTTACGGCTTAGTAGCCGAACTGCCGCAGAGCAGCACGAATCTCATCGCCACAGGCGTTGAGCGCAGCGACCGTGGCATTGACCGTGGCCACGTCTGCGAAGGTGGTCTTGAAGCAGCCATCGTTGTGGATGTTGCCGCAGACCTTGTAGACGGCGCTCGTCAGCCGCTTGGCGGAATTGGCAGCGGCGACGATGGTCTTCATGTCGGCGTTGTCCAGGGCCGAGAGTTCGCCGATGGCGTTGACGATGCAGTTGGCTGTGCCGTTGGCGTCGTCGTAAGCCTCGCGCACCGGATTGTGGGCAGCGCGAAAAGCATCGTGGTTACCGCCAATCACCTTGGAGCAGGCATTGATGGTGACGCCGAGCAAGCGCAGCTTCTCGGGCATCTGGGCAAGCACGCTGACGGGGATGTGCAGAGCGATCGGGAGTTCGACGACGGTGGGGCGAGCGGACTTGGTCATGGTTTGTTTCCTAGATTGGGTTGATGGGTGGGTTGAAGTCATCCGCATCTTTCTCACGAGCTGCAGGCAGGAGAGTTAACTCTCAAGAACTGCGTTCTCTGTCCAATTACCGTATGTGGGTGAGTAGGTTGGTTTTTGGACTAAAAAACTCTAGAGGAAGGGAAAGCGAAGGACAATTGCACCTTGCCGAATCCATCTAATAGAAGACAATTTAACTAGACGCCATCAAAGGGCTACGAGATATTTTCAGTGGTGAAAACAACATGTGTAAAATTACCTGACTGGAGATGCTAACCTTAGCGAAGCTAACTCACCCCGGTAGACAGTCTATTTTTTCCAGAAGAATCATGGATTTACAAGCGCTGTTTTTGTCTCAAGACATTCGCAAAGCTCGACTTGCGTTACGGCTACTCACAGTCGGTCTTCTTTTGAGCGCCAACCATTCATGTCTGGCCATGTCACCAGAAGTAACTAAGCAATTTCAGCAGGCGCAGCGGCTCTACAGCCAGCGCAAAGGGTTGCAAGCAAGAAAGTTATTGCAAAGCCTTTCAGGCACTAACACCGCTACTCCTGAGATACTCTGCTTGCTGGCCGACACATATCTAGCCGAAGGACCAGACATAACAAACGACCAGACAAAAACGGTCGAGACTCTGGCAAAACGCGCACTGGTAATCGATCCGCAGTGGGGCAATGCCTACAAAATTTTGGCTCAGGTAGCTAACGATAGAGGCGAACATCAAAAGGCTGTGGAATTTGCCAACAAAGCTCTAGCCACAAAAAAACCTGATATCAAAGCGTATCTGCAGCGCACACTGGCTTATCAAGCCATGGGTCAAAACAAGCTAGCGCTGGCAGATATTACCGAATACCTCAAATACACAGCAACCGACCCCGATATGCACGTGCTTAGAGCCGGGATTCTTAGGGCTCTCAAACAGCCGCTAGAAGAAATCGAAGAGTACAAAGCGGCACTAAAACTGCATTACAGAGACTATACGGTTTATCAACTGGTACAAACATACGAGCAGGTAGGTAAATTTGAGCCAGCCATAGCTGAGCTTACAAAACTGATCAAAGCCACTGGACAGGATGCTGAAGCTTTTCAAAAACGTGGACATATCTACTCGCGCATAAAAAAATACAACGAAGCCATCGCTGATTACAGTAAAGCAATTAGTATCGAGGCCTCACCCCGCTTTTACAAAGAGAGAGCCGCCATCTATCAACAAATGGGCAATACCAGAGCCGCTCAAGCAGATCTGGCAATGTCTAAAAAAGAAGATTTAAGCGACCCCTTTGGGCGCTGATCAATTAGCCTTTTACAACAGGAAAGCCCCGATCGCGCATCAAAGCATTGGTGTCAACCGCGCGCCCTCTAAAGTTTTTAAAGGCGACATCAGGAGCCACTGAATTGCCTACGCTAAAGATTGTATCGGCAAAGCGATCGCATGTTTTGCGGTCATAAAAACCACCTGCTTCTTTGAAGCATTCAGCCGCATCAGCAGACATGGTATCAGCCCAGATATAGGCATAATAACCAGCAGCATAACCGTCATCACTAAAGATGTGACCAAAGGCAGTCGGTCTGTGGCGCATCACTATCTGGCTGGGACAGCCAATTTGAGCCATAGTATCGCGCTCAAACTGAGCAGGATCGATGTCCTTGTCTGGTGTAGCGGCCAGGTGGATTTTCATATCATATAGAGCAGATGCTAGATACTCTACAGTGTGAAAGCCAGAGTGAAAAGTTTTGGCTTTAATTAGCTTTGCCACCAGCTCTTTTGGGATTGGCTTTTTGCTCTGATAATGCAGCGCAAACTTGCTCAATACCTCGTCCGTCATAAACCAGCGTTCATTGACCTGACTGGGAAATTCGACAAAATCTCGTTTGACACTAGTACCCGCCAGACTGGGATAAGTGACATTAGATAAGAGTCCATGCAAAGCATGACCAAACTCATGAAACATCGTATTAGCATCATCCCAGGAAATTAAAACTGGCTCACCGGGCTTACCTTTGACAAAGTTGGAGTTGTTGGAGACAACTGGAGTAACGTCGTCTTTAAACCTTTCTTGAGTACGGTATTCACTCATCCAGGCGCCTGAGCTTTTGCCCTCACGAGCATAGGGATCAAAGTACCAGAGCCCTATTTGCTTGTTTTTGCGACGCACCTCATAGACTGTGACATCAGGATGCACCACCGGCAAGCCTTCGACTTTGACCATCTCAATGCCATAGACTTTACCAGCAGCAAAAAACATGCCGTCTCTAATCAAGTCCAGCTGCAGATATTGCTTCACTTCGTTTTGATCGATATCGTATTTGGCGATGCGCACTTTTTCGCCGTAATAGCGATAATCCCAGGGCTCTATCTTGATTTTGGCGCCTTCGCTATCGGCGATTTTTTGCATATCGTCGACTTCCTGATGGACACGCTCCACTGCCGAGCGCCACACCATCATCATAAGCTTCATAGCAGCGTCCGGTGTCTGCGCCATACTATCGGCCACAGACCAGTGCGCATAAGTAGGATAACCGAGCAGCTTAGCGCGTTCAGCACGCAGTTTTACTATCTCTGTAATATTCTTTTTGTTGTCGTGCTTGTCGTTATTGTCACCACGACTGGTCCACATACGCCAGCCTTTTTCTCTCAAGTCACGCTTTGTAGCAAATGTGAGAAATGGCTCCATACTTGAGCGCGTATTAGCAATCAACCACTTACCAGCCTTGCCACGGGATTCAGCCTGGGTAGCGGCAGCCGCCTTGAGATTGTCCGATAGTCCAGCTAAGTCTTCTTCCTTTTCAATCAGCAAATAGTTATCTTCTTCATCACCGAGTTGATTGTGGTGGAAGCTCGCATAAAGCGATGCTAGTTTTTCGTTGATTTCACGCAAACGTTTCTTTTTATCTGCATCTAGACCGGCACCCTGTCTTTTAAAGTGAGTCAAATAAAGGTCTGTCAGTCTTTGCTTTTCACCGGCAAGACCAGCTTTTTTAGCCGATTCAATAACAGCCTGTATGCGTTTAAAGAGAGTATCATTTTGCACTATTTCATCGTCAAACTGAGCCAACTTTGGCTTCATCTCACTTTCAAGAGCTTGCATCGCTTTGTCAGACATAGTGGATGTATAAATCTCAAAAAAGCGCATCGAGCGCCCCAGCGGTCTGCCACTGTCTTCTAAGGCGGCAATGGTATTAGCAAAATCGGCTGCACTGGTATTGTCAGTTATGGCTTTGATTTCAGCACGCTTTAGCTCCATGCCCTTGAGCATCGCCTCTTTGACACCACTGGCTTTGACCAGGTCAAATCGTGGATAACCGTTGTATTTGCCAGTCCAAGGCTCAAGAAAAGGACCTAGCCCAACTGTGCCAGCCATAGACGATTGATTGTTAGACAAAAGACCCTCCCCCAAGGCAACGAGAGCAACTGCATTTTTGAGAAATGTTCTTCTCTTCATCTTTTCCTGTGCTTTCAAAAGAAACAGTGACACCAGATATAGTGCTATCAAAATCAAAGCAGCAAAATTGAGCAGCATTGATCATCAACAAATAACAACTCAATAAAATCAAAAGTCGTTAGTTATAGCTCAAGGCGTAAATTATCGCAGACTTTAGAGACCCATGCGTTTTAATGCTTTATCGAGCACTTCCAGCTTGGCAGCCATGCCAGAGTAAGCGCTATATTGCTCTTTACCGCGCGATTGCTCCATGCGGTTGAGCAAGGACTGCTTGCTCTTAAGCAAGACCTGAGCCTTCATCCAGGTCTTGAGCGACATCTGTGCCGAGGTTGCTTCCCAGGCACGGCCAGACTCGTTGACCAGGCGTTGTTTTAATCTTTCGGTGACATCAAGACGCGCATCACTCTCGCGCACTGGAGTTTTGCCTTCCAGCTTTTTAGTGCGGGCATCAAGCTTTTTCTGGATTTCTTCTTTTATTGCTGCGTCCATACGTGATGGTGCACCGGTTTTGACATCCAGTCCGAGCATTTTGGCGGCTTCTGGTGTGAGCTGCTTAAGCGGTCTCTTATCGCCTTCGAGCCGCTTTTTGCGCTGCTCCACAGTCTCACCCGGTATCACTTGCTGGGCACCGGTGGTGGCATCAGTTTTGCCGGTCAGCATCTTTTGCAGTTTGGCTTCACGAGCGCCTTTGATATCGTCAAATAGAGCAAAAGCTGCACCAATACCAAAGAGAAAGAACGGTCCACAAATAGCTGCCGAGACAAACGAAAACTTGTCACGGTTTGCCATGGCTTCGGATGCCATCATCTGTCTTATTTGCTCACCAGAGAGCATGCTAAAGCGAGGGTCGTGCTTCAGCTCATTAATTTGCTTAGCGGCATCTTTGACCGAGAGAAATGCCAGATTAGGCAATTCACCAGCCAGCGCTTTGGGGTCGCGAATTTGCCCCAGGCAATTGACGTCGCCTGGCTTAAAATTCTGCGCCGCCAGACGGTCAAGTCCGCCATCAGTGGCAGAGCGCTCGAAAAAACCTTCGTAGGGATTCTGGGCTTTCAAAGGATACCTAGCCATAAGTACCCTCCTATTGAATTAAAAAGCCAGACCTTTGCCAATGGTGAGATCACCACAAAAGGGTTAAACCGCTTAGCTTGGCAACTTAAGGCTGGCTGGCATTTAGAGTGTTTTCAAAATCTTGATCAGATGGGCATCAGCCTGGGCATAGACAAAACCTAAAATAAGTACCAATCCCATATAGGTACAGGCGATGGCAAATTTATCCAACGGTTTAGCAGGTCGCATGGTCAATTGCGATTTGTCCCGACCGGTAAAAATCATAAATACCGAATAAGCCGAGATAAGGGCAATGATAAACATCAAAGGCGTGTGCCAGAGCGCTGCCAGGGTAAAGACCACAAGCGTGCCAGGCAGCAAAAACCATTTGCTGATTGCACCCAGGATATGACCACCATCAAAGGGCTTAGCCGGCACAAGCTGAAACAGATTGAGCATAACTCCCGTCCAACCAGCGGCCATCATGACATTGAGCTCGCGTGCCTGACCAAAATAAAAGAGACCAATAGAAGTCAGACCACCAATCAGCGGTCCAGCCATAGCCACCCAAGCATTAAGGCTTTGATTATCGGGCTGATCAGATACTGCCGCAGCCCCAGCAAAAGGCATAAAGATAATGCTGCGGGGATTTAAGCCGTTGGCTTTCATCCAGACAAAGTGACCCAGCTCATGGATTAAAAGCAAGCCGACAATAATAAAGGCATAGACCCAGCCAAACATCATGGTGTAGATGCCCAGCATAATAAACATCGAGATAAAGCTCTTAAAAAACACCAGCAGTTTAAAAGAGGTAAGCAACTTTAGCCCGATTAAGCCAAGCGCTTTAAACTTAAAAAGAGCGATGCCAAGCACACCGAGCGCGCCATAGGCAGCATTTTTACCAGCCTGCGAGTCCTGTCCTGCTTTTGGAGCGACCTGCGGTCCGCGCGCCATCTGCGGTCCCTCGATGATTTTGGGACCACTGGCGGAGGGTTCAGCTGGAGGCATAGCATTAGCCGGCGGTCTCTCGGGTACGGCATTGGCTGGCGGTCTTTCGGGCACAGCATTGGCCGGAGGTCTGGGAGGTAAAGGATTTTTAGATGGATCGTTCATCTTTACTCTTAAATTTACTGGCTTTTAAACAGACTGGTGCTTACTTATTGCACTACAACAGCATATACCCTTCTGTCATTGTTATGCTTTTGTAGCGATTTTCCCCAGCTTTGCCCAATTTGCCCAAAGCGGGAAACCTTGGGGCTTGTTGCCCCGTCGCTAGAGATCTGCGGCGATTTTATCCTTGCAGATACCCATCCTTACTTTACCTCTAAAATTGGAGAGTTTTGGCAAAGACACAGCAGATTAAGTGTTGCGCAGAGTAGTAAATTAAGGACTCATACCCAATAGAATTGTCTCGATGACATCCAGTACCCGAAAAGAAAACCCAATTGCCAGTCCCTTCTTGTGGATAGAAGGACAGTTTGCCGTTGGCGTAACCCTGCTTGGACAGGTCTTAATTCTCTGGTTTAGGACAGTGGCATACATGCTCACTGGTCAAATTGACTGGAAAGAAACCATCCGTCAAATGTATATGATCGGGGTGCTCTCATTTGTGGTAGTCAGCATCACAGCCCTGTTTACAGGCTTTGCTATGTCACTACAGATATCAAGAGAATTAGTCCAGTTTGGCGCCGATACTTCGATTGGTGGTGTAGTCTCGCTTGCACTGGTAAGAGAGATTGGTCCCATCACAGCTGGTGTCATCGTAGCTGGTCGCGTCGGCTCGTCTATTGCAGCTGAGTTAACCACCATGATGATTACAGAGCAAATCGATGCTCTCAAAGTGATGCGTGTAGACCCAGTCAAATTTCTTGTGGTGCCAAGATATACAGCTGCTTTGATTATGATCCCTACACTCTCTGTATATGCCATGTTTACCGGCCTTGTCGCCGGTATCGTGATTGCTCAAGCAGCTGCCAATGTGCCTCCCGATACGTTTCTTGACTCTGTCAAACAGACAATTCTTGACCGCGACTTTAGCGTGCACTTCCTCAAATCACTCATAAATGCCACAGTCATTATCATGTTTAGCTGTGCCATCGGACTACACACCAGAGGCGGCGCCGAGGATGTAGGCATAGCCACGACTCGCACAATTGTCTGGACAATGATCTCTATATTTATTCTCAATTTTGTCGTTACCTCAGTCACCTATGCACCGCGCTGATTAATAGGAATAAAAGGAAAGACAAATGGCAGCAAGAAGCGCAGAACCAATCCTTGAACTTGTGAATATTCACAAGGCTTTTGGCGATCGACAAATTCTCAAGGGCGTGAGTTTTCAAGTTTTTGCAGGCGAAATGCTCGGGCTCATAGGACCGTCGGGCTGCGGCAAATCCACTATTTTAAAAATCATCTGCGGATTATTAGAGCCAGATCAGGGTGAAGTCATCAAACGTTCTGATGATATCGGACTGGTCTTCCAGGGCTCGGCTCTCCTCAACTCCCTGACCGTGCGCGAAAACCTCGCCATTGCTTTGCAAGCACGCAAACTAAGTCGCAAAGAGTCAGATCGCATTATCAGTGAGCGCCTTAAAATGGTTGGACTGGAAGGCTTTGAAGAGTTTTCACCGACCAAGTTATCAGGTGGTCAACAAAAGCGTACAAGTTTTGCCAGAGCTATTGTCAACGATCCTAAAATCATTCTCTACGATGAGCCCACCACTGGTCTCGATCCTGTCATGTCCACAGTTATCGAAGATTACATGATCGACCTGGAGCGCAGTCTGCAAGCCGCCTCCATCGTTGTCACCCACCAGCACTCCACCTGGACTCGCACTGCCGACAGGGTCCTGCTTATGCATGCTGGCAAAATCGTCTGGGAAGGCACCCCAGAAGAAGGAGTTACCTCCGAAGACCCATATATGAAACAATTTGCTCACGCCACTCGGGAAGGTCCGATGCTGGTAGGGGCGGTAGAAGACTAGGAATCATGAATTCAAAACCAAATCTTGAAATCAGAGTCGGGCTATTTTTTATAATAGCTATGTTTATGCTGACCATAGGCTGGTCCTGGCTTAAAGGCATTTCGCTGACTCACCCACCGCAAAGATTTATCGTCACTTTTGGTGACGTGGCTGGTCTTAACAACAACGCCCCCGTCAATATCAACGGCGTGCGCGTAGGCACCGTCGAACAAATTGAGCTAACTCAAATCACCTCCACTCAAGTTACCGAAAACGAAAATATCACCAGAGCCGAAACAGCCACAGAGACTGGCGTAGTCCAGACTGAGACAAAGACTGACACTACTAAAGTGACCACAGATATTAGTGCCGATACCGCTGGCGTAAACACCGAGCCCACCAATGTGCCCACGCCAGATGCAGCAAAGTTTGCTAGCAATCAAAAGTCTGTCGATGCCGCTGCCAAAAAATTGCGCGAGCGTGTGGTCAACGTCAAAGTGCACCTCAAAATCAATACTGAAGCAATCACAATCCCCGAAGGCTCCTCTATCACCATTCAGACCCAGGGTCTGGTGGGTGCCAAGTACATCGAAATCACATTGCCTGACAGCACACCTACTGGTGGTTTTAAATACATCTCAGAAGGCGAAACTGTGGTCGGTCAAGATCCAGTGCGCATCGAGCTTGTCATGAACAAGATTGCCACCAAGATGAACGACATCGTCACATCAGTCGGCTCCGAAGAAGTCGGCGTCAGCCTGGCAGATGCTCTCAAACACTCTGGCGAAGCTGTTAATAGCTTCAACCAGGCAGCCAAAAAATTGGACAAAAATATGGAGCGCTTCCAAAAAGCGGCTGACAGTTTTACCGATACATCTAAAAAAGTCGGCGAAGCGGCAGTCGAAGCAAAGAGCGCAGTCAAAGGTGCTGGCACATTCTTTAAACAAGGCGACCAGACTCTTGTGACAGTAAATGGACTGGCCAAAGACATGAAGCAAGCCAGCGGCAAGGTCAACAAAATCCTAGACAATCCAGCTCTCACCTCGGATATCAAAGAGACAGTCAATCTAGCCAAACAAACAGCAGACTCGATTGGCGTCACAATCAAACAACTCAACTCTACTCTTGGCGACCAACCCATGCGCCAGGACTTGATCTCCATGCTCACTAAAATCAATGACTCAGTCAATTCTATTGAGCGCTCTGTCAAAACTGTAGACAAAATATCCGGCGACCAGGAGCTGAGATCCGACCTCAAACAGATACTCAGCCAGGCTCGCACCACCATGGACAAAGTCGAAACCTTGGTTAACGAGCCAGACTTCAAAACCGATCTCAGAAGTACAATGGTCAAAGTGCGCAGCGCTGCCACAAATGTGGACACAGCAGCACTACAGTTGCAGCAAGTCCTAGGTCAACCCAGACCACTGCTCAAGATGCTCTTTGGCAGACCTGGCAAACTTAAGACCACTACAACTACAACCAAAAAAGACGGCAAGACCGAAGTCAAATCAGAGACCACGGCAAAATAAAAACAAATAGCCGCTCTTAATGGCTATCAAAAGGAGCAAAAATGGCACTGGAAACAGTCATCGGTCTGGAAGTACACGCCCAGCTCAAGACTAACACCAAAATATTTTGCAGCTGCCCCACCGCCTTTGCCGCCGAAGAAAACACCCAGGTCTGCCCGGTGTGTCTCGGTATGCCAGGCGTATTGCCTGTACTCAACAAAAAAGTAGTTGAGTTTGGTATCCGCACGGGTCTTGCACTCAACTGCGAAATCGCCTCCAACTGCCGCTTTGATCGCAAAAATTACTTTTACGCAGACCTGCCTAAAGGCTATCAAATCAGCCAGCTAGACAAGCCAATCTGCCTTGGTGGACACATCGAAGTCAACGGCCGTCAAATCAAACTTAACCGCGCCCACCTCGAAGAAGACGCCGGTAAATTGGTCCACGCTGGTGCTGCTGGTCTGCATGGCTCGGACTATAGCAAGGTGGACTTTAACCGCTCCAGCATGCCTTTGCTCGAAATAGTCAGCGAGCCAGACTTACACAGCCCAGAAGAAGCCCGACTCTATCTCACTGAGTTGCGCTCTATTTTGCGCTACATCGAAGTCTGCGATGGCAACCTGGAAGAAGGCAGCTTTAGATGCGATGCTAACGTCTCAATGCGTCCGGTCGGCTCAACAGAGCTTGGCACTAAGACCGAAATCAAAAACATGAACAGCTTTAAGGCCGTACAACGCGCCATCCAGTCTGAAATAGAAAGACAGACAAAAATGATTGAGGCTGGCGAGCGCATTGTGCAGGAAACAAGACTGTGGAACGAAGCTGAAGGCAAGACTTTTCCCATGCGCTCCAAAGAAGAAGCGCACGACTATCGCTACTTCCCAGAGCCAGATTTGATGCCAGTCACAATTAGTCGCGAGTGGGTGCAACAAATCAGAGAGCAGCTCCCTGAGCTGCCCGCAGAGCGCCGTCATCGTTATCTAAACGAGCACGGACTCTCTAGCGAAGACTCTATCGTCCTTGCCGAAACCAGAGAACTCAGCGACTTTTTTGACACTGCAGTCTCACTCGGCGCACCAGCCAAAGCCGCCTGCAACTGGCTGATGGGACCGACCATGGCTTACCTCAAAGATAGCAAAAAAGAGTTTACCGAAGTCAAACTGACGCCACAAAATCTAGCTGACATCTGTGCAGCTGTAAGCTCTGGCAAAATCGGCTCCACTGCCGCCAAACAGCTCCTGGTCGAGTTGTTAGAGAGTGGTGGCGACGTCAGCAAACTAATCGAGAGCAAAGGTCTGGCTCAAGTCTCAGACGAAGGCCCAATAAAAGCCATGGTGCAAACCGTGCTCGATAAGAGCCCAAGCCAGATTGCCGAGTACGCTAGCGGTAAGACTAAAGTGCGTCAGTACTTTTTTGGTGAAGTAATGAAAGCAGCCAAAGGCAAAGCCAACCCGCAGGTTATCAACAAACTGCTGGATGAGATGCTACCGACCCCGGCTGAGCAGGCTTAAGCACTTAGCTCACTGAGCCTATAAAATGAAAAGGCTCGACAATTTTGACTGCCCACCCGATGTAAAGAGCACCCCGGGGTGGTATGAATAGTTAAGAGGGAAAGTGATGGTAGCCTGGCGCTCAAAAATACTGACGGTCCTTGTGGCGCTTGCTTTTGGTAGCGCTGCGTCCGCCACTGATTTTAGAGGCTACTTTGCGCCAGCTGTGCTGGTCAGCAACATGCAAAACAATTTGATGTACTCACCAGTCGGCATGGGTGAGGTAACGTCCAAGGCAGGCTTCCGCGTGCACCCTGTGACTGGTCACGGCGACTTCCACAATGGTGTGGACCTGGCAGCTCGTCTCAACGACAAAGTCTATTGCCTCCTTGATGGTGTAGTCACTCGCGTGGGCTGGCGTGGCAACCTCGGTGTAGCCGTAGAAATTTACCATCCGTATCCCAACGTACGCACCATAGTCGGTCACCTCAACGCTTACTCAGTACGTCCGGGCGAGCCAGTTATGCGCGGTCGAGTGATAGGTTATGCTGGCACCACCGGCCGCTCCACCGGTGTACACGTGCACTACACGGTGATCAAAGAAGACACCAACGAATACATCGAGCCCTATATGTTTATCAAACAGGTACCGCAATATGTGATGCAATTGCGCACAGTGCAAGCTCAGATGATGCGCAACCAAAACATGCGCTCATACAAACAAAAGCTCGACAATAATCTAATCGAGACAACCGCTCAAAACACCGAGGATCTGCCAGAGGGCAAGCCCGGCAAAGAAAAAGATCCACCATCATCAATGGAGCCCTAGCACTAATTTATTAGTGACTTTGACTTGCTACAATCTGCACCAAATCTTACCTCCAGGTACAGCAACAGGAGATACGCGGTGCAAAGAATCACTAACTGCCTATGGTTTGACGGTCAGGCAGAAGAAGCAGCAAACTTTTATACATCCATTTTTAAAAACTCAAAGATTTTGGATGTAGTGCGCTACACCGAAAACTCATCCAAAGCTAGCGGTCAGCCTGTTGGTGATGTGATGACTGTTACTTTTGAGCTGGACGGTCAAAAGTTCTTGGCTCTCAATGGCGGCTCACACTATAAATTTACCCCGGCGATTTCGCTCATGGTGGCATGCGAGACTCAAGCTGAGCTGGACAATATGTGGGACAAGCTCACAGATGGCGGCGGTCCAGTACAGTGCGGCTGGCTGACTGACAAGTTTGGTGTCTCGTGGCAAGTAATACCAAACATGCTCGACAAGCTCCTCGTCAGTGGCGACGAAGAGCGGACAGACAGAGTCATGGCAGCGGTGACCAGTATGATCAAGCTGGACATCGATACAATGCAAAAAGCGTATGATGGTAAATAGCCAAAACTAAAAACGGGGGAAGTTTGCACCATATATAGTGCAAGCCTGATTACCGAACATCATATAGTGGTCTGCTACTAACGCAGTCAAACCCAGGTAAATAGTTATGACCAGCCTTACCAGGCATCTCAGCAGACAGTGCAAGCTAGTAATTCTCACGGGATTGCTCACACTAACACCCCTGTCAGGAGCCGTTACCACGCTCCCTCCTGCACGTGCTCAGTCAGGCGGCGGTGTAGGCTTTGGGCAGGTGGATTTGCTGCGCCAGGTGAGAGAAACAGCCGACGCCATGGTCGAATATCGCAAGAGCCACGAGCATACCCCGCAGACATCAGACGAGCTAGATGATGCCCTCAAGGCGGTCTTTGCCAAAGTCTCCATGACTGCCGCCAACCCTACCGTGACACCGCAGAGTAGCGGCGTCTACAGGACCTACTATCAATTCAGGATGACTTACGACCCTTCGGTCAAATCCATTACAGTGATCAATGGCAAAGTCATCGTGCCTAAAAACTGGACAGCGCCATCTAATTCGGTGGTGATTATTTCAGATGGCAATGACACATTTGCAGTCTGGGCAGCAGGCGATGATGAGCAACCGATCAATGACCCAACCACCAATAATCCACTGGTAGTACTCAAAACAATTGCCGACTCACAGTCGTCCAAATAAATCAGTCGACCGGTTTGATTGCTAGAGCAGGCTGCGATTTTATCAGTTGATCCAGTACAAATTGCCGTCCTGGCTACCGATACAGACACCATTTGGGCTCACAGCAGGGGATGAAACAATTGCTCTTTGAGTTTTAAATTTCCATTTGATGCCGCCGTTGCGATTATCGATAGCGTAGACATTGGCGTCGGGGCTACCGCAAAAGATCATGCCACCAGCGATTGCAGGAGATGACGAGAGCAAAGGCGAGGGCGAGTTGAGCTGGGTCTTCCAAATTACTTTGCCGGTATGTGCATCGTAACAGTAGAGCTTGAGGTCGTCGTTACCGACATAGACTTTGCCTGCGGCTCCAGTGGCAGCGATGCTAAATGATTCGGCTGCACCGGCCTTCCATTTTTGTTTGCCGGTGGCCAGATCAACTGCATAAAAGGCATGATCCCAACTACCAAAATAGACGATGTTATCCATGATCATCGGGGATGCCATGAGCTTACCACCTGTGCGGAAGTGCCAGAGCATGTGACCGTCTTTGGTAGAAAGACAATAGGCAAAGCCATTGTGGGCGGTGACTACAACAACGCCTGGTCCAACGCAGGGAGATGATGTGATGCGACCGAGGTTGGTTAGAGGTATGCCTGCCACACCAGCTGCCCCTGCTGCCGCGCCGCTAGAGTCTGCTGTATGTGCGCCTGCGGGAGTATTGCCTGGGTTGGCGGCAGTTGTATTTGTACTATTAGTAGAAGGGTTTTGAGAATTTGCAGCGCCACTGGATTTTGCAGTACCACTATTAGCTGCGGTACCGGTAGCAACATCAGTGGCCACTGATTTGTTATCACCAACAACATTGCCACTCACTGTAGCAGTCGTGATAACTGAGCTAACAGCAGCATCAGTACTGGTTTGCGGCGCTATCGGATTATTGCCGGGAAACTGCCAGCGCAATTTGCCGGTTTTAAAATCGAGTGCGTAGAGGTTGCCATCCCAGCTACCGACATAGGCTGTACCCTCATGGATAGCCGGTGACGAGGAGACCCTATCCTTAGTCTCAAAAGTCCACAAGACCTTACCGGTGGTGGAGTTGAGACCATAGACCTTTTTATCCTCACAGCCTATAACGAGCATGCCATCGGCAATAGCTGGAGAAGATTTGACCTTGTCACCAAGGGTGGCGCGCCACAGCATCTTGCCATTTTGCTCGTCGAGGGCGTAAACATGCCCATCATCAGACCCCACATATATAACACCTTTATATATGGCAGGAGAGCTATCGATACCACCCTCTGCTGGAAACGTCCATTTGACGCGCCCTACAGTTGCAGGCAAGCTATCTATATATGAGTTACCAGTGCGGCAGGCGTTGTGCAAGAACATGCTCCAACTGCCTCTGTGCCTGGCTGCGATACTACCCGATGTTTCTTGCGGAGTAGCAACAACCTCTACCTTATTATCAATTTTTGCAGGTGCTCCCGGCACATTACTACCGGCTTTAGCATCAGATGGGCTGGGGGTTTGAGCAGCCGGGGTGGTCTTGGTCGCAGTAGCCGATACCTTACTTGCCGACACACTAGACCGGTCGGTTAGCGAGGTACTAGCTGGCTTGGCCACTGGCTTTTGTTGAGCTAGCGCAACAGGCGAAAAAGCCAGCGCTGTCAGCAATAGAGAACTCGCGATCGAGGAAAAAATGGCATGTGTTCCCGATTTGGAGGTGGTTGTCATGTGCGCTATTCCTTTTACCGTTTCCGGTGATCTTCTCGGTGCACTCTCAGGAGCGCTCCCCAACAGGGTTCCAATGACCATCAATTATAGAGGTTGATCACAATCGTTTGCTAAAATTTGATGATTCCAAAGCTTCATTCGATACCATAAAATCCATCCTCCGCTAACGACCAAGCCATCAAAGGTTCAGCTGTGCGGTGTTTTGGGGTATCGATACAAGTGACTATATATCTATATTTCAGATACATACTCCAAAAAAAACTTTCAAAATTCCAGTCGGAATCACTTGTTTAATAGGAATCATGGTGTTATCATCCCTGGCTGTGGGTTGGAATGAGTATTTCCAATTAGGAGGAAATCAAATGAACCGAGCAGAGCTCGTAGAGAACGTCTCTAAAGTAACAGGACAAGCCAAGTCCGAAGTGACAAGAACATTGTCAGCTTTCATTCACACAGTAACCGGCGCCCTCGCCAAAGGTGACAAAGTTACCTTGGTAGGTTTCGGAACATTCGAACGTCGCCAGCGTAAAGCTCGCACCGGCCGTAACCCCAGAACTCTTGCTCCGCTCAAAATTGCGGCTGCTCGCGTTCCCGCTTTCCGCGCTGGTAAAGAACTCAAAGACATCGTAAATGGTCGCGCTAAGCAACCATCACTCGATCTCGCAAAACCAAAAGCTGCTGCTAAGCCCGCTAAGAAAGCTGCTGCAAAGCCAGCCAAAAAAGCTGCTAAGCCCGCTAAAAAAGCTGTCAAAAAAGGCGGCAAGAAAAGATAATTTGGTGAGGGCTCTTGCGTGAGTGAGAGCCCTCATTCTTTTCAAATTTAGGATGGTTAGATTAGGTAAGGTAATCGTCATCCGACCCACATTAACAAGGGCCGCCATGTGCGGTCCTTGTTTTTTTATGACCTTAAGCGATGGCGATGACATAAATCTGACACACTTTTTGTTTACTATGCATCCCTTACTAATCAGAGCAAGGTCTGCAATCACGCCTTAAAAACTGAGGTCAATTTGGATAATAGCAGTGACCAATCACAGCTAAGCAAAGCCGACAAAGCACCTTTGTCAGGCATGTCCCAGGGCGACCAAAATCAGTTTAGACCCCAAAACAAAAGCGAAACCAATCAGGCATTAACTCAACAGACCGGCGATCTCAGACAAAATCCAACCGACTGGCAAAAAGCTCTCGACTCACAGACACCTCGCTCGGACTTAGCCACATTAGGCTTTCCCGCCACAAAGATTGAGGGCGAGCCTATCAAAGATAAGCCTCTAGCTAAAGTCCCGGGTGATAGCCTAGAGCCAGCAAGACACGAGCTTGTTGAGTTTAAGAAATCATGGGGCCAATCTTTTTTTGTCGGCAATAAAATCCAACTAGACATAAAACCTGGCAAATACACAGCAGACCAGGACAAACCATTGAGCGAAATCGCTCGCGAGAGATTACCTCAAAATGCCTCAGAGGCAGATCTTAAAAGCTACGCAGTCGAACTCAAACGGCTCAATCTAGGTCGTGTAGCCAAACAAGAGAATGGCACTGAAGTAGCTAAGGCTGGCGAAACACTGGTGCTACCCGGTCACAACAAAGACGGCGCTGTACTTTTTGAAGACAGTCGCGGCACTCGCTACAGCTATACCCAAGACGGCAAAATGACTCTGACAAACAAAGATGGCACAGGGTATCACAGCTCTTATGAAGGCACCGGCGAAGACTTCAGAATCAAGCAGCAAAATTTTGGACCAAAATTAGAAGACAACTTCAAGGTCGTCTTTGGTAAACACGATCGCATCATCGAAAACACAAAACTAGATAGCCCACCAAGGTCGCTCCCTAACGAGCGCGCCAAACTCGAATCCCTGGCTGATAAGTCCCTGCCCATCGACAAAGAAAGAATTGCCTTTAAACAAAACATGCAGGTCTTTGAGCAACGCGCCAAGCGAGATCATTTGAGCAGCGAGGAAGTAGCAAAAACCTACAGAGACCTCTCCAATATTTTGAACACTCGCGGCGATACACCCATGACCGAGCGAGAGAGAGCCAGACTGGCGACCCAGACCCTGCGCGCCATCGCCAATCCAAAATCAAACGACCAGGGCGCGTATGGCACTTGCCAGACCGCCATCATCGAAAACCGTGTACTGGCAGAAGAACCGTCAAAAGCCACAGCAATCCTCTCTCAGATAGCAAAAGATGGCAAGTTTACAGCCATGGACGGGACCAGAGTGGAGATGGATGCAACCAATCTGCGCGCTCATGGGCAGTCGGCTTTTAACATAGCAGACGGCAAAAATGTTCGCACCTATGCCAGCCAGGTTTTAGAGATGGCGATTCGCAACGCCTATCTCACTCGCAGCAACCAAAGCTCAGTCCCACCCGAAGAAATGCGCCTGTTACAGCAGGACGACCCACGCCAATTTGATTACAGAGGGCAACAAGTAAGCGATTTTGGCGGGGGCGGCGGTGGCGCTAGTGGTGGCTACGATAATGCCATAAGATTTGAGCCAGGTAAGCAAGACAATGCGCAAGATGACCAGCTAGAAGACTTGTCTTTACAAGAACCAGCTCAGGAACAAGACGGATTGAGACAGTGGGATTACCGCACCAATCCACCTACCGAAATGCCCGACGAAAAAGTTGATAGAGGCTTTTACATGAGCCTACGAGGCTATCAACAAGTTACAGGCAAATTTAGCCCCGAGCGTCAGGTCTCCTATTCACCCATGACTGACGAAAACATGCAGCAGATGTTCGGCAAACAAATCAATTCAGAAGAGTCGCTTACACAATATCTCACTCAATTGAGAGCAAGCTCACGAGGCGATTTGTACGCCTTTGTCCACGTAGCAGGAGACGCTCCAGTACTGTCATATCCAGGGCAAGGTGGCGGTAGCTCGGGCGGCGGCAGCTCAGGAGGCAGAAGCTCTGGTGGTGGCGATCGAAACAGTGCAGATACAGGCAGTGGCACTAACAGCGCAAGAACAAACAGCGATGGAACAGACAAAACAGTTCTCGAAAATTCGGACAAAATAACGCCGCCAAAAACGCCAGAACAGATAGCAAAAAAATTACCAAGTCACGTCCTCAACATTATCGACTATGACCCCAAGACAGGTCTCGTCAAACTAGATAACCAGTGGGGCAACAGCGCCGACAAAATACAAAAGCCCGTACACGTTAGCGAGCTATACAAGTCCATGGTCATGCTGAGGAAATAGAAACAGAGTGATCCGCTGACAGTCATAGCGTATATGCAAAGCTCACGCGAGCGGTGCTAGCCTAACTAGATCTCAGACTAGTGACCGTAAGGCAAATTTTGACCTTTACGCGCGGGTGCGCGAGGTTAGCTTTTTCTAGAGAAAGCTCAAGACTGTGGCTATTGGATGTCAATAAGTACCACTATCATGAGTATCTACTCTTTCGTTCTCTTTAAGGCCGGTTTCAAAACCAACCAAGTCCTATCTGCCAAATCTGTCTCTTTTCAGGGCATTTTCTGCCTGCAATCGAGTCCGATTTGTCATTTCGCGCTGGAACGAACAGTCGATAAGTTTCAATCTCAGGCCCAAAGTGCGTACTACGGCAATTTGCCAATGCCACCCGTAGCACATCAAGCCTGGCTTATTTTTCAAAGGAGTGAGCCATGCTCAACTTTCTCTCTCAGTACGGTCTTGCATACTCTTCGCTTGTACCGGCATGGATGAACAACTGGTTTGCACACCTTCAGGTGGCCCCCGGTCTGGTTGCATCCCAAACTTATCTCCCGCCCTTCCTGGTCTCGATCGTGCTTGGCACCTTGCTTGGCATGGAGCGCAGGAAGCGCCACAAAGTGGCTGGTGTGCGTACCAACATGTTGGTCTGCGCCTCCGCTTGCTTGATCACCATGGTCGGTCTCGTCATCTTTGACGCGACCAAAATCGGTGATCCGGCGCGTTTGCCTGGTCAGCTTTTGGCTGGCATTGCCTTCCTCGGCGCAGGCGTGATCTGGAAAAACGGCTGGCGCACACAAGGTCTCACCACCTCGGCGATGATCTTGTACGCCACCGGCATCGGCATCGTCTGTGGCTTTGGCTACTTGCTCTGGGCAACCAGTGCGGCAGTCATCATCGTCATCTTCATGCAAGCTTCCTACTTCATCTTCCCGCCCGACGACACCGGTGAGCACACTGTCATGGTGCGCTGCCATCGGGAACACTTCGACGCAGTGCTTGCACTTTTCCCGACGCGTTCGTCAGTCACTCGCTTCACCCGGAGCGACAATGGCGAGCTGGAGTTCAGGCTCAACGTGCAGATGACACTGCGGCAGCTCAATCAGCTGCTCTCGACCAATATCCACAACGACGTCATCCGCGGCATCGAGGTGATTGACGAATCGAGTTCGTGACACAAAGTCCCAAGCTCACAGTTTAACGACACGCCTCAAGCAGGCGCGTCCTCTAACAACAGGGTCCAAAAATGTTTAAGCAACGGCTAAAGATGGCGCTTGCGGCACTTGTGCTGCTGGCGAGTACCTTTGGCGGCGGTGTCTGGTACGGCAACACTCTGCCCAAGGGTGATGTCGACCCGCAGGACTACATCGAGACGGTGTTCACACCGTATCAGAACGGACTCGAGCGCTATCTGGAATTTCTGGATGGCACCAAAAAGTCCCTGCGCATCGCTTCCTATTCGTTTACCGAAAAGAGCATCACCGACAAGCTCATCGAGCTCAAAGGTCGCGGCGTCAAAGACATCGTGGTGCTCGTGGACAAGTCTCAGACTCTCAGCGGTGGTCGCGGCAAAACCGGCACGCACTACCAGCAAGAGCAAGTCCAGCGTCTGCGTGACGCCGGCATCGAGGTGGTGATTGGCACGTCCTCAAAGAGCGGGCAAATCATGCACCTCAAAATCACCATCCGCGATGGTGAATGGGTGGAGGACGGCAGCTGGAACTACACTGCCTCCGCCAACAAGCAGGACAACAACCTCAACTTCACTCGGTCGCTCAAGCGTGCTCGCCTGTTCCTCGGCAACTGGCAGCGCATGTACGACTTCATGAAGACCCAGGACCAAACCCCCTGGGACAAAACAGACTGAGCCTTTTTCTCTCAACCAACTCGGAGTTTTTCATGTCAGCAATCTCTATCGGTCTCATCGTGGTGGCCATTGCGCTTGCCGTATTCGTCGGCGTGCGTGGCTACTACTGGTACTGTGAAGGCAAAAAGCTGCAAACCAGCGGCTATATGACCCCGGCGTCCACCAAACTGGCGCGCTGGACATTCAAGGCTGTGGCCAACGTCGGCACGCGACTGCTCGTCGGTCCCGTCACCGTCATCGGCCGCGAAAACAGCTTCTACAAGGGACGAGGGCTTGTCCTGCCCAACCACGTCATCACTCACGACTTCATCGTCGTGGGCAAGACCATGCCTTACGGCTATCGTCAGCTCTCCAAGGCTGCCGAGATCAAAAACCCGGTGGTGGCCACGCTCGCAGCCTGGATCGGCACCGTCGGTGTCCAGGTCGAAGGCGGCAAAGCACAAGATGGTGGCGGTCAGGCGGTGGTCGACACCGGCGCCAAGATCATCACCGCCAGCCCGGGCAGCCGCATGTTGCTGTTCCCGCAAGGCATGCTGACCTACACCGGCGACATCAGCCCCAAGACCTTCCGCACCGGTGCGACACGGATGCTGGCGAAGGCGGCCTCGGAAATCAACGGCGAGCCGCTCTTCGTCCACCCCATCGCCATCGACTACAAGCGCAATCGCAGTGACGCCACCTTCTTCCAGAAGGTCGTCTACCTGCTGGGTCTGCAGCTGCTGCGCACCTTCCGCTACAAGGACAAGCTGGTCAACCCGGACGGCACCCCCGCTCTGGACGCCGAAGGCAAAATCCAGTGGACGGTCAAGAAGTCGATGGTGCTCTACGGCGCCACCGTCGTCATCGGCAAGCCGATTCCCTACGCCGACCTGCCCGCCGACCCGCGCGAAGCCATCGAGTACATCCGGCAGCGCATCGAAGCGCAGCTGGCTGTTGCTCAGGGCAAGTCGTCGGCGGCGATCTGACCACGTCAACCACAGGCTGACTCCCAGTCAGCCATCTTCTCCGCGAGCCCGGGTCTCAGACTCGGGCTCAACTTGCAAATAGAGGCAAAGACCGCAATGGTCTAAATTCGGAAACCTTCCCATGACACACGACAACGACACAGTAGCAGGCAATGATGTACCGGCTCTCAACGCCGCCATCAATGCAACGCATGAAGCGCTGCTGCTCACTGAAGCTGTCCGTCAAATCGACCAGGCTCTCTTCTGGGCCAGACAAGGACGCCCTGACCTAAGCATCGTTTTTACCAACATGGCCAAACTGATGCTCCTCGAGGGCAACGGTAAGGAGAGTGAAAGCGATTTTTGGGTGCTCACCACCCGCAGTACCATCGGCATCGAGTTGAATCGACCGGTACAAGCTGTGGAATGCGCCACCAAAGCGTTGGCACTGGGCGAAGTCATCTTTGCTCAGGACCCGCTCAAGCTAGCCGTCGCCAGAGGCAACCTCGGCAGAGCACTAGCTCTCCTTGGTCGACCCGAGGAGGCGCGCAAGCAGCTCTCTCAGGGCATCTTCGGTCTCACCGGAGCGAGCCACACGCCTCCGGCGTCTGCCACTCCTCGCGAGCAGCAGTATTACCGCGAGGCCTTCATCGAATTCGCACGAGTACTGCAGAGCCTCCCGCCTCGGCCACCTCGGACTTCGTGAGAATTCCCGCCAATTGCTCCAGCTATAGCGACCTTTTCGCAAGGAGCTCAGTATGTCCAACTGGATTGTCAAAATCTGGAACAACAAGTTCATCCGCGATCGAATTTTCGCAGTGACGTTTCTGATCCTGATGTTTACTTGTTTCATCGACGCCTATCATGGTCACACTGATGCTGAAAAACTGCCCGGTCTCTTGGGCGGCATGATCAGCTTCATGGTGGTTCTGGTGTTGGTGTTTCAGGACTACGACCCCAATGACGATGATCCGGACAAAAACCCGGACAAGTACAAAGGGGGTCTGAGGTGATGCAGCAGCCACAGGAAGGTCTCATCATCCTGGGCTTGTTCATCGGCACTCTGCCGCTGGGCTATCTGCTCACCCGCTTTGATAAAGCCATCGAAGCAAAGCTGGGTAAAGTCGGCTACAACCTGCTTTACCTCGCTGTCCTGATTGGTACTGGTGCACTGGCTACCTACCTTGTCTCCATGGGCTTTTTGATGACGTTGTTTGGTCTCAGTCTGGGCGCACGCCTCGACGCCAACCTCAAGGCTCACAAAGCCGCACGTCAGAGAGAAGCCGAACACAAGGCCAGGCTCAATGCACTGGTCGACTCCATCGAAGCAGGCATTGCCGCACTCACCATTGGTGGTGCGCCTTGCAGCTTTGATGTCACAGCCATCAACAAGTCAGCCCGTGACGGACTGATCAAAGGCTATGTCGAGCGCGGTCTTACCACCGTCTCCGAAGTCGACCACAACAACCAAACCGTCACTATCAGGCTCTCACGCAAGAGCGCCTGATTACCGCATTTGCTGGACAACTCCGCCCCTAACAAGGCGGGGTTGTTCTTCTTTTAAGGGCTGCCTTCAAACACACTTTTCAAATACTCCTCCCCCCCCTTTTTTCCTCACTTATTTTCATTCCGATTTTCTACTATCCTTTATCGTATTTTTGCCGCAAAAAATTTAGAGGTAAAGGGCAAAGTCAGTGTGATTGGCTATTTGCCACTGGCACAAGCAATAGCTAAAACCAAATACCAGCCATGACCGAGGTCACGGCTGGTGCATCAAATCAGCTGATGATGATTTGATGGAAGCGGTCTGACCATGAATGCATCAATCAAACCGCAGGGTCTGGGCAAATCTGTATAGCATTACTGCCATCCAAATCTGCTACCAGACCGGCGCCGAATCAGCTCAGCTTGAAGGTGGCCTGGTTGCGCGCCTGGTTGGTCTGCGTCAGGGTCCAGCCGCTCTTGGCGAAGGCCGCAGCGACTTCGGCGACCACATCCGGGGCATAGACACCGCGCACGGTGACCGAGGACTGGGTGCCCGCGTTGATGGCGGCGATCAGGGCATCGGTCAGGTCCTTGACGCGGATGGCACGGGTGGCGGCGGCTTGCTGGGCAGCGGCGCCGACGTTGTTGCTGGCTTGGTCTTGCTTGGTGGGGATGTTGCTCATGATGATCTTTCAAATCGATTGGTAAAAAACTGAGTTGTGTTTGTGACAGCAACTCCCTACATTTGCCAAAGTCATATGTGAGTGGTGGTCTCTCATCTGCAAAAGCAGCGGACACTCTTACCAGTCAATAAAAACAAGTGCTACCCCACTGCAGCAATCCTGCTTTTATTTATTCGCAAAGGTGGCGGAGGATAAAGGTTGCGCGAATTGGGACTTTGGTGGGAAATGGAGGAGAGAGACAAATCGAAGCTAACAAAATCACTCCACCAAGCCCAGTGAATATTCGACATCAACTGTTAAAACTCTCAAATAGAAGTCAAAATGAGCCGAACACAAAGGTCCAAATTAGTTTAGCCATGACAAATAGACTAGCGCAACTTGCACTAACCGAAATTCAACACGCACACTTTAACAAATCAACGGCCGCTACCAACCACACCAAGACCAGTCCCGCTGTCACTTTTGCCGCACGAACACTAAATCACAAAGCCAAGTAGTGCGATACCCCTTACGGTATCACACAATGCTGTAGCAGCCCTTATTGCAAGTCCAATTTGGGCACGAGCCGACTCAATTGTTTTTGCAGTATAAAAGTCATTTGTAGCAATTTTGGGTCAAAGTATGCACGCGACTAGTAGCTAGTAAACGATTGAGCAATATAAAAACTATCCTCGGGTCCCTTTGCCTAAAGATGATTGACATAAAATGCCAGAGGGTAAAGTAACGCTAACACTCGCTATGGTCGACAGATGCACAAACTGAAGCCCCCACTTATTTTATGTTTATCGGCACTGACACTCATAACATTCGCTAGCAATTCAGCACATTCAGCTGGCTCAGCCTCAGACTTGAGGATGATTGCGGCCAACGGTCTAATTTTGCAACACCGCTGGCAAGATGCATGCAATGCCCTTACCGTGGAGATAACCAAAGACCCAGCTAATGCTGATGCGTACTTTCAACGCGCACTCTGTTACTATCGCCTGACCCAGTACGACCGTGCCTTGGCAGACATGCAACGCTGTCTGCAAATCGAACCCAATACCCAAAACATCTTTACCTACAGTCGCCTGGGCGACTGCAATTACGTCAAAGGCAACTATCAACAGGCAATTGCCTGTTATTCACGATCAATTGCTATGGACCCGAGTTTTCCAAATAATTACAGAGAGCGAGCCAGCTGCTACACAAAACTCGGACAAATCGGTGCAGCTCAGGCCGATCTACTCACCCTGACCCAGCTAGGTGGACCTGTAAGTGCTGACACAGCTGCCGACTTTGCCACTAAAATGCTTTCAATAAAGGCTATGGCCACAAAAACCGATAAAGGCTACGTGCTCAGAGTGCCCGTATCTAACAACAAACCAGCGATAGACTTGGCCGCCAAATATATACGTGCCATCAAAGAACAAACAGCACGCATAGAAGCCAATCCAGCCGATGGAGAAGCATACATAGAACGGGCTGAAGCCTATGAAATGACTGACAATCACGCCAAAGCTCTGGCAGACTACAACCACATGATTGATTCTGAAAAGTCAACAAAATTGGCTGCTGGTTGCATCGAATCCGCATTTTATGGCAAAGCAAGTATTCTACTAAAGATCGGTCAGTATCAAGAAGCACTAGCCTGCTACAAAACGATCCTTGAACGTGACCAGTCCTCGGAAGAAGGCATGTATGGTCAAGGATACTGCCTGATCAAACTGGGACAATATAAAGAAGCAGTAATGGCATTGAATGCCGCAGAAAAATTATCGAATGGCAAAATAGCGAAAGTTTTTGAGGCACGAGCGCAAGCCTATATGGCAATGGGAGATAATGATGCAGCTCAAAGAGACTTGCAGATTTCTCAATCACTCAAAGCAAAATCAAAATAGCGCGCTACTTAGTTGCCAGCTTGTCCAACCTATCAAAAAAGCTCTTGCAAATTTGGACAATACCATTAGCACTGTGCCCATCGTCGGAGAGTGCGCCAATATGCCCACCATCGGGCACGCGGTAATAAGTCAAAAGCTGAGGCGTACTCTCGTAGCTCTTTGCCAGCTTATCAGCCTGGCTTATGGGCAATACTGGATCAGAAATAGAATGCACCATTAGAAGCGGCATATGCTTACCAAGCAAACAACGAGATCCTAAATCCGGCTGTGGATAAAAGAGCGCAGGATAAAGACACAAATACGGCAAGTGCTCCTGAGCAACCTGGCTCAAAGCCAGGTAGGGGCTAATCAGCACTACAGCCTTGCAGGGCTGGCGGGTGGCAATATCTGCCGCCGCCCCTGTGCCTAGCGAAATGCCACACTGCACAATACTACCGGCAGTGGCACCACGTGCGATGGCAAACTCATAAGCAGCAAGTGCATCTCTTCTCAAAGCAGCACTCGATGGCTGCCCTTCGCTACGACCAAACCCTTCGTAGTCATAAAGCAGTACGTTTGCCCCGGCCCGGGCAAACACCTCGGCCGTCTGGGCGTAGCCATCGTAGCTAATATTGGCTCCCTGACCGTGGTGGACAATCACTGTATAGCGGGCTCTAGGGACGTTTATATAAAAACCGTACAAATTACAACCATTAGACGCCTTAAAACTGACAGTCTCCGGATTGAGCTTCTCAATCGCTTCAGGCATTTGATAATGCTGAGTTTTCAGGGGAAAAAACTCAAACTTCAAAAACAACAAGACTGGAGACAAAGCCAGATAGACCAGGACTAACGTAAACAGTGCAAGCTTAGTCATACCCATTGGGGTATATCTCTTTTTTGAGAGCATAAAATCCTCTAGCTCATATCGCCACAGCCAAGACATCGAGAGCTTGGGCTCTTACCAATCTTGCAGAAGCAGGATGCCATGCTACATGTTGACCAACACTGTATTAAGTGTTTGCTAGCTAGGCGCTGCATCTCATCGCCAGTGATATTTACAGCTACTTCTACAATGGTATGATCAACGCCGCAGCAGTTGCCAAACAGGCTCTAACAGCTGCACTGTAACCACTAACGAGACTTAGCAATGAATATTCCGGCTTGCCTACCAGCTCAAACTATTATTACAGCACTACTAGTGACCTTTACACTAACTGCTAGTGCCGCCAGAGCTGAAGACACCAAAACGCAAGCCAAAGAGCAACAGCAAGCACCTCAGAGCGCAGTCAAAACTGAGCCCCCAACCACTAATCAAGATTCATCACAAAGTACAACTGCAAGCCAACCTCAAGCCCCGGTCGAAACTGAACTCGAAGACTTGGCAGACAAGCCATTTGAAGCAGTCTGGCCTGACGGATGGAAAACCAAAGTACTACCCGGGCCTCTTACCAATAGTGGACGTGATCTTGGCGGCAAGCGAGTGCGATCAATGAAAATCGACAACGGTGTACCAACTGTCATTGAGCTTACATTCTTCCCACGTCGCGATAAAGGTCAATCCAACATTGCCGATGAAATCAAAACCGTATTGAGCAACATCAAAAGCGGCTACGAAACTAAAGGATTTAGCGCCGAAGTCGGACCAGTACAAAACACAAAACTAAGCAAACTGGACTCAAACGAAGCGATAGTAACAGTAACTACTCCTGCTTTTAAGATGCTACAAAGCATCTTGCTAACACAAAGTGAGGATTACTTTTACTCACTGACCTTTACCGGCCGTCAGACCCAATACGACCTCTACAAGCCCGCCTACGATAGGCTGCGCAGCTCAATAGTACTTAAGTAGTAGCATTGCTCAAAGAGCAATCACACTTGCCAACTAAAAAATCAGGCGCTTTTATTAATGCGCCTCCTATACTTTTATTTCCTGGGCTGCTCATTTTAAAAATGGCGCGCCAGGTGTATCCGCGAGGTGGCAGCTGATAAATAATTCCATACCAGGCTTTAGACCTTCAAGAGGTGAGGCGCTAGAGCGCCTGGCACGCTTCGTCCCGTTAGCGGGCCGTCAGTATGCAGCTGGACGCAACACCGACTATGGACCAGATGCGCCTGCCTCGGTCTCAAGATTGTCGCCATATATACGCTATCGCTTGCTCCCCGAGAGCGAGGTAGTGGCCGCAGTGCTCAACCAGCACAGCTTAGCCGCCAGCGAAAAGTATGTTCAGGAAGTTCTCTGGCGAACTTATTGGAAAGGATGGCTGGAGATGCGGCCGTCAGTCTGGACCCGGTTTGTTGAAGAACGAGATCGGCAGCGCGAGAGCTTTTCAAATAAGCGCGCTTTAGAAGCAGCTGAAGGCGGCACCACCGGAATCGACGCTTTTGACCATTATGCCCGCGAGCTGGTCACAACGGGCTATATTCACAATCATGCACGCATGTGGTTTGCTTCAATTTGGATCTTCACGCTCGGTCTCCCATGGACTCTGGGGTCCGATTTCTTTCTGCGCCATCTCCTCGATGCCGATGCCGCAAGCAACACGCTTTCGTGGCGCTGGGTGGCTGGTTTGCAAACGGTGGGCAAGACTTACCACGCCACCGCCCACAATATCGCCCGCTATACCAATGGACGCTTCTCCCCTGTTGGACTGGCGAGCGAAGCAGTGGCACTCACTGAACCGCCAATTGCCTCTGCGCAGACACTGCCGTTACTAGCGGCACCTGACGCGAGCGAGCCATCACTGTTACTGGTCACACACGAAGACATGCATCCAGAAACATTCTTAAGCGAACTACGCAGTGACATCCCCATTGTAGCGGCACTTGTAGCGACCGACGACGATCTGCTGTGGGGCGACAGAGCCCGCGCTTTTGTCAAGTTTGCAGCCGCCGACACGGCATCGCGCATCGCCGCAGATTGCAATTTCCCGGCAAAAGTGTCTGATAGACTCGATACAGCGTTACTACTCTCCGCCGCAAGAGCTGCCGGAGTGAGGCAAATTTTCACTGCCTATACACCAGTCGGACCAGTCGCCGATGCGCTGGCGACCATTACTCCAGCGTTAAAACGAGAAGGCGTCGCACTAACTCAAATTCGGCGACCATGGGACGAACAATTCTGGCCTCAGGCAAAGAAGGGATTTTTCACTTTTAAGGAGCAAATCCCCAGTCTGTTGCGCGCGCAGGGCTTGCTGTGAGAACAATGTCCAAAAAACTAATTGAGCAATAATCTTTTATTTGTAAAACCATTCACTTAAGCCGGTCCCAAAAGAATGAGTAGGTCAGAGCATTGAGATAAGCGCTCTGCTTGTTATTGGCAGCAGCACTGTGTCCGCCTTCGATGTTTTCGTAGTAGAGCACTTTGTGTCCGTACTCTTTTAGCTTAGCAGCCATTTTACGTGCGTGACCGGGATGGACACGGTCATCGCGAGTAGATGTCTCGATAAATATTTCGGGATAGGTCACATCTCTTTTGATGTTTTGATATGGTGAATACTTTGAAATGTACCGCCACTCTGCTTCTTTATCCGGGTCACCATACTCATCCATCCAGCTAGCACCGGAGAGGAGCTTGTTATAGCGGCGCATATCCAGCAGCGGCGAGCCGCAAACCACAGCACCAAACAAATCAGGACGCTGGGTCAACATCACACCCATAAGCAGCCCTCCATTGGAGCCACCGTGGATGCCGAGATGACTGGGGCTAGTCACCTTACGCTTGATCAAATCCTCGGCAATGGCGATAAAGTCATCATAGGCTTTTTGCCTGTTTTCTTTGCGCGCAGCCTTGTGCCAATCTGGTCCAAACTCACCGCCACCGCGGATATTGGACAAGATATAGACCCCACCGCGCTCCATCCAGGCAGCACCCGATACGGCTCGATAGGATGGTAGCATCGAGTGCTCAAAGCCACCGTAGCCATACAAAATGGTTGGATTTTTACCGTCCAATTTGATTTCTTTTTTGCTCACCATAAAGTACGGTACTTTGGTACCGTCTTTAGATGTCACTTCAAATTGACCGACTTGCAGGTCCTTAGCATCAAAAAACTCTGGCTGAGACTTAACCTTTAGACGCTCGTCACAGTTACCACCGGCAGCCACTTTACCGTAAAAGAGCGTAGACGGGCTGAGCAAGCTATCTGTCTGCATAAAGTATTCATCACTATGATCGGCGTCAATACCCCAGACATTGACCACACCAACATCAGGCGTTTTTACTTTGCTCCGCGACCAGACTATCTCTCCACTAGCGTCTTTAGTCTTGCTCCAGAGATAGAGACTGGAGCATACGTTTTCGGTTTCTTCGACAAAAATATAGTTTTTGGTTATACCGCGACCGCTATAAGACTTACGCGGGCCTGGTTGATAAAACACAGTAAAGGCGCGCTTACCAGCCATATACGCGTCCACATCCGCCGCAATCAGACTGCCAGCACCATATGTTTTACCAGCCACTGTCCAGTCTGAGCGCAAGCGCAAAAAGAGCATATCAAACGAGAGAGACACATCCGCGTCCTCTGGCTTATCAATCAAGACCCAGTCATCACCACGTTTTAGATAAGCCATGTTTTTGTAAAAGCTTACACCTCTATGGATTACTTCGTAGTGTTTGCCATGATCCAAAAACGCGTAGGCAATAACACTGACGTCAGTTTTTTCGCCAGCAAATACTTGCTTTGCCTCAGTTAGCGGTGTGCCTCTCTGCCATTTTTTGACCAGCCTGGCATAGCCAGAGTCAGTCAGAGAGCCTGGACCAAAGTCAGTACCCACATAAATATTGTCTCTATCTATCCAGGATGCGACACTTTTTGCCTCAGGCAAACAAAATCCATCTTGGATAAAAGCCCTGGTATTAAGGTCAAATTCTCGCACTACTTCTTTATCACCGCCGCCGCGCGAGAGCGATATCAAACAGCGATCATAACTGGGTTCCAGCACATCAGCCCCGTGCCAGACCCAGTTTTCTTTTTCGCTGGCGGCCAGTTTATCGAGATCGAGCACGACTTCCCATTTGGGCTCTGCTTTTTGATACTCGGCTAGTGTGGTGCGGCGCCACAATCCACGCACATTTTTGGCATCAGTCCAGTAGTTATAGTAGTACTCGCCGTATTTGGTGACATAAGGGATTTTGGCAGGCGAGTCTAGTATTTTGAGGATACGCTCTCTCAGCGGCTCAAAGCCAGGCAATGACTCGATGGATTTTTGGCTGGGTTTATTTTGGGCACGTACCCAGGTCAGCGATTTTTTGCTGTCTATGTCTTCTAGCCACAAATAACTATCAGTATCAGACAAAGTCGTTGCTCCAAATACAGGATTGAGGGGACAAGCAGGATAGCCCAGATTGACAGCGCCAATGAGCAAAAGACAAACTCCTGAGAGTGACCATCTTTGGGCACACCGTTGATTTTGGCTAAAGCTAAGTTTTACTGGATACATATATGAGCCTTTTGACCCGGCGATTGTATCACTCAACTGTCAGCAAAGTGTTGCTTGAGCCTCGGCAAAATGACTAGACCGCCCTATGCTTGAGTCATGCAACAAATACCAAATATTATTACTAGTGTCAGGCTCATAGCAGCCATCATTATCTTGATGCTCAGCCTCTTTGCGCCAGATCACGGCACTTGGTGCTTTGTCTGGCTTTTTGTCGCAGCGGGCATATCCGACATGCTCGACGGCTATATCGCCCGCAGGTTTAACTGGTGCACCGCCTTTGGTGCCACCCTAGACAGCGTATCGGATCTCTCGCTTTACGTTTCTTCGATTGTATTTTTGTACCAGACCAGCCAACAGGCGCTCAGTGCCAACTTACCTATCGTACTAATCGGGGCTATGTTGCAAACCTTACACCTGTGCTATTCATATCAGCGCTTCGGTCGCTTCCCCGCCTACCACTCAGACTTTACCAGAGCCTGTGCCTACCTCATCTTTTTTATAATGCTAGCCTTTTGCCAGAGCCACAATAGTCTTTTGATTGGAGCAATTGCTACTATCTGGACGGCCTGCTCTCTGGAGGGCATGATCATCACCACACTGCTCAAAACACCGATGAGCGACATCAAAGGTATCAGTGTCGCACTACAAAATCGCCGAGATTTTAAAACAAAACAGACAGTTACAGCGCGCACCGCTAGCAGTCAAACAAGCTAAACTTAGAGACCTCTACTCAGGTCTCTCTTGTGGGCATCCCCAAAAACTCGCTTGGCTTTACGCTCTTTCTTGGAGCACTTGGTGCTCTGCCGCCTCTGTCCATCGATATGGGACTGCCAGCTCTGGCAGTAATCGCCCAGACACTGCACGCTAGAGACAACGAAGCAGCCCTCACACTGAGCTTGTTTTTAGCGGGCTTTGCTATCGCGCCAGTGTTATTTGGACCGCTCTCTGATCGCTTTGGGCGCAGACCCATACTGCTTATCGGCTCTACTATTTTTGCCATCGCAGGCATCCTCTGTACCATCGCTCCCACCATTGAGCTCTTGCTCTTGTGGCGAGTATTGCAAGGCATCGGCGCAGGCGCTGGAGCAGTGCTATCGATGGCTATCGTGCGCGACCTGTTTGAGGGCAGCGACGCCCGCGCCAAGCTCTCCTATGTCGGCATTGTGCGCAGTCTAGCCCCGATGATTGCCCCCACGCTCGGGGCCATTGTATTGAGCATTGCCAACTGGCGCATGATCTATGCCTCCCTTGCGGTGATGGGCGTATTGCTTTTGATCCTCATTGCCACGGGCTTTGAAGAATCAGCCCCCAGTGAGCGCCAGCCCTTTAACTTGCCCACCCTTTTGACCAACTACAAATCAGTATTGACAGACCGCGTAAGCGGCGGCTATGCCTGCATGGGTGCCTTGATGTTTGGCGGCATGTTTGCCTATGTCTCTAATTCACCACTGCTCTTTATTGGCGTCTACAAGCTTACAGCCACTGCCTTTGGCGCACTATTTGCAATAACGTCTCTAGGCATCATGGCTGGAGCGTTTATCAACGGTCGCCTCAGTGCCCGTCATCTGCCGCATCATGTGGGACTAAATATTGGTGCCTCTCTGGCAGTAGTGAGCACCTTAGCCAATCTTACTCTGACATGCCTGGGGCTGAGCAGTGTCTATACTCTTGTGCCTTTGCTCTTTGTCTGCACGTTGAGCCTGGGGCTATCAGCACCCAACACTACACACGGCTGCCTGCAGCCACTACCCAAAATCGCTGGCGCGGCCTCTGCTGTGCTAGCTTGCTCACAGATGCTTACCGGTGCTGTATCGAGCGCCATTGTTGCCTTTATCTATGATGAGCACTCGCCTTTTGCAATGACAGCAGTGATGGCCGCTTTTGAGTTAGCCGCCCTGGTCTTTTATCTAGTCTGGATACGCCCAGCCGAAAAACAGATTGCCAGCTCCAACCAGCCAGTGCAGCATTAACCGGCTCCTCTCAAGCTATTTCCTGCGAGCTACTTCTGCCGAGCTTCTTCGCGACGTACTTCTTGCTTGGTGACTTCGATAAGTAGACCAAACAAATGCATAGCCAGGGCTTCTATGCTCTCAGGAGCAGTCTGTCCACCCTTGAGCCGCCAGGAGACTCCTCTATCGACCACTTTGACTTCCAACTCAGCAGCTGGCTGATAGTGCTGCTCTATCTGGCTTTGAGCCATGACCTGGGTCGTGGGCACAAGAAAAAATTGAATAACGTTGACGCCGCCTCTAACTACCAGCGCATAATGTCTATTTGACAGCCTCGCTCTAAAAAAGGTGCTGGTGGCTTCAGCTTCACGTTTAGAATTAGCCTGCAGGACCTCAGTCACATCACCAAGTATAGTGGCATTAATTTGCATCGAAGTGCTACGCGCTACTTTATTAAACTCCAGAGCAAACCAGCTCAAATCCTGGAATAAGCGGTCAATTAAAAACGAAACAGCGGAGCGGTATATGCGTAAGCGCATTTCTTGCTCCACAAGCTTGTCATAACGGGCTTCGATAAAGCTGGTGGAATCGGCCTTTAGCTCATCCATCCAGGAGAGCACATCAGCCGAGCGCTCGGGACTAAAGCTACCAATAAACTTTTCGGAGAGTTCGTGATGACTGGCTTTTTCTCCAGCGGAGAGATGCCGACCAGACTCCGCGGCAGCGTGCCCAAACATACTGCGATCAATGTTGCGCGGCATAATAGTTTGAGAGGCAGGGTGATTCTCGACAAATTTGCGCGCCTCGTTGCGGCTCAGACGACCTTTTGACGAGGCCGCCCCTGACTGGCTCGGTCCCGACTGACCCATACTTGCAGGATAGTATTTGCCCATATCACCTTTGATCATCGCCATATCCTCACTTTTAATCAAAATTGCCAACCAGCATTGCCAAACGCTATTAAGTCAGTCCATTGTGCAAAAAGTCAGACACCGTGTCATCGACCAAAGTGTATTAACGAAACTGCGTAAATTTATAAGCCGGCTTTTAAGTGTGCGAAAATAGCCCCATGTCAAAGCCAGCCATAACTTTTCACGTAGTCACGCTCTTTCCTGAGCTGATAGACAACTATTGCCAGACCAGCATCATCGGCAGGGGTGTCAAAGCCGGCTGCCTGCAAATCAAAGCCTACAATCCCAGAGACTATTGTCTGGACCGCTATCGCAAAGTCGATGACACTCCTTATGGTGGCGGAGCAGGTATGGTGCTCAAACCAGAGCCAATATACGCTTGCGTCGAGTCCATCCTGGCTGCCATTGAGAGCAATCCCCCGGGCACCGCTACCCCCATAATTATCACCAGCCCCCAGGGCAAGCCCCTGGTCCAGGCCGATGCCCAGGCATTTACTGTCGAGTCAGACATAGTAATCATCTGCGGTCACTATGAAGGCTTTGACGAACGCATCCACAGCCTTGCCACCCATGAGGTATCACTGGGAGATTTTGTCCTCACCGGCGGTGAGCTAGCCGCGCTATGCCTGGTCGACGCAGTTGGCCGCCTCATCCCGGGAGTGCTCGGTCAGAGCCAATCTCTGCACCTGGAATCATTTAACGAAGGCATCAATGGGCTACTAGAAGGTCCGTCATATACAAAGCCACCAGTTTTTAGAGATATGGAAGTACCTGAGATTTTAAAATCAGGAGATCACAAAAAGATTGACAAATGGCGCCGAGAGCAAGCTCTCAAGCGCACCCTGGAGCGCAGACCGGACCTTTTAGTCAACGCCAAACTGTCTAAAAGCGATAAAGAGTTCTTGAGAAATTTAAAAGAAAGTCTATAATTACAGACGGTCGGTAGTTTCATATTTGGTACCATCGTTTGTCTTTGCCTCTGAGCACCACTAACACCAAAATCCATCCGATGATGCCTGTGGCTCGCGCAGCCAAGCTCCTGGATGTCAGCGTCAAAAAGCTGGAGAAGCGCCTGGAGCAGGGTCTAATCCAGGGCGTGCAAAGACAAATATCCGAGCGTAATGGTGGCAAATATAGCTGGTTTATATACGCCGGTGCCTTTGAGAGCCTGCTTGAGACTAGAGTCAAAGCCTGCGAAGCAAGAATATCCACCGAAGGTCTCGACCAGCTATTTTTTACTGATTTTGGTGATGGCAGTCTGGCTCCAAACGACCATACAGCCGACCTTATCGACCTGCATCTCAACATCCGTCAGTATATCGAGGACGATGGCGATAGCACCGCCGCCGATGCTACATCTCGTTATGGCTTGAGCCTTGTCAAAGCAACAACTCAATTAACCGATGCTCAGATACTGACACCGCAGGCAATTGCACCAGAGACTCTAGTATCTCCCATACAAGACCTTGCCGACTTTACTACAATTGAGTCAGAGAGCGACTTTGACAGCACTACCATCGATATAATTGATTTTACGGCCTCATATTACTGCGAAGAAGACGAACAACATCTTGAGTCGACCTCTGCCACAAGCACAAGCCAGGAGCGCAACACCAACATCGCCCTGGCATCCGAATTGTTGCAGCACCTGCGCCAGGAAAAACAACGCAACGAGATACTACAAGCCAGAATTGATGAGCTTGCTGGTCAAGTCTCCAGTATGCACGAAGAAATGAGCGCCATCCGCATCGAAGTACTGGCCAAGCCGGTAAGCAAAAACTTGTTTGGCAAGATCAAGAGTTATTTTGGTTTTTCGGATGGACGGATGTGATAGAGCGGCGAAATATACCGCACCGCAATCGACATAGTAGAAAGAAGTAGCGATGGCAGCATCATAAAGATGCCAAATATCGAGCAGAGCATAGCGTATAGCATCGATTGCCCATTACAAAATAGACCAAAGGCAAACAAACCTGACGCCACCATCGATAGCGCCACATTGATATACCAGCCCGAGATTCGCCATTTAGACTCCAGCAGAGCCCGCGCCATAAATAGACCCTGCGCTATAAAAGCCAGCAAAAACCCAGCAAAACACCAAGATAAATATGAGTTTTGCTCTTTGATAGACGAGGCTTCCTTTTGATAGCTCCTCGCCTCAAAGTAATTCTCAAAGCGGCCCAGTGAAGCTGCGATGTTTTCGTCTGCCTGAGCCAGTCTCATCTGGTCGTGCAGAGGGTTAGAGAGGATCAAGCGCCGCTCTTCTTTAAAGAGATCATGAGCAGTGTCCATGCGCTTATCTCTAAAGTTGGCTATAGCCAGCCCCTCGAGCGCTGCCAGATGTCTCGGCGAGCCCGCCCAGGACCACCTCAGCTCTTCGTTAACTTTGTTTTGCCAGTAATCAATTGGCGATTTATCGCCACCCTCATACAGCAAACGCGAGCCATCATAATCAAGGGCCTCTGGCGATATGCGCGCAGTCAGCGCGTCTGCTGTCACCATCATCACTCCAATTGCCAGACCCACCATCGCCGCTTTGACAAAGTTGGATCGGTTAAACTCATGCAAGCTCGGCAATGAGGGCAGATTTTTGCCAGTAAAGTCTTTGTGGGTAAGGGTTTCCCATGGCGGCGGTCTAAACTCATGTTCTTTGTCTGGATCATAGAGACCGACTTCATTTGAGCCGGTGTCCACACCGCGAGACATACCCTGACTGGCATTTTTGATGACAAAATTTTTGTGACTGGCGACGTTTGTCTTAGCCGGACCCGCTTGCCCCGACTCTTTTTTACCAAATCCTGGTTTTCTGCCGTCGCTCACCGTCATACCCGCAGCCTTAACTAGCCTAGATATGCCCAAAATAGAGCCACTCGCCAATCATGAATGGTCTAAGATTTTGCGTCTAAAAGTTGGAGTAACGCATAAGCCGGGTTCTGTGTTCGACTGTCATCTATCTGGGAGTATGGTCTCCCATACCCTCTAGCGGCATCAGCATCTTGAGATAGCGGGCCACTATGACCTCAAGATATACCTTCGCCTTGCACCTTCAGCGGGGTTTACCTAGCCAAGGCCTCTCGACCTTGCTGGTACGCTCTTACCGCACCGTTGCACCCTTACCTCGACAAGCGAGGCGGTCTTCATTTCTGTGGCACTATCCTCACGCTCACGCGCACTGGGAATTACCCAGCAACCAGCCCTGTGGTGCCCGGACTTTCCTCATCATTAAATGACGCGACAGTCTGCGCTACTCCGCCTGCCATTATACGCCGTGAATAACACCGACCGGCCCAAGATAATGTCTTTGCATCTTTGACGGTTTCCCGCATAAATGATCTATACAGCGCCTCTTTACTATGTTACAAACTATGAGTCGGATGCAAAGGGCCCATTACTAGAAGGAGCCAAGCACTATGTATAGCTCAATCGGGATCTGGGATTTTGGATTCTTTTTCGTTATCTTTTTGATTGGCATTTTAGCCACATATTTTCATTGGACCCACGCCATGCACGCCATTCGCCGTCGTGGTTCGGTGGGAGCCAATTACTGGGGCAACTATGCCAGCTCCAAACAAGGCAAGGACGAAGGCAAATTTAAACTACCAAAACCAAGCAGCAAAGCTCTTACTTGTGTATCGGGTAAAGCTCAGTCAGGTTGCGGCGCCAGACGTTAAGCACGCTTGCTTACACAATTGCTAATGACAGTCGTTTAGCCACTGTCCAGTTTTATCAACATTATGCGACTGCCCTTCATTTTTAGTCAAAATGCACTGTTTTAATTGGCTAAACAGCGCTTTGACGGGCATGATTAATATATGGCCAAAACTCCTTCTACAGATCAGTCCAGCGAGACTATCGTCGAGCCCTCCGGTATAGAGAGCCAGTACGACTGTGTCTACGCCAGGGCAAAAGAGAGCGGCACCTTTGGCGACTTTGAGAGAGCCGCAAGTGAGTACCGAGCTGCCACCGATGTAGCACGGTCATTTGGCCTTGAGGACGAGCGGCTTTTTGACAGCCTCTCCAGATTAGCTTATTGCCATTATCGCCTCGGTGACATGCAGCAGGCAGAGGTTGCCTACAGAGAGGCGCTTGAGCTTATGGAGCGCTTCCACAAAAGTAAGCATCCAGACCGCTTTGCCTCGATACTCTGGGCTATGGCTGTGCTCTTATCAGACAGCAAACGCTTTAACGAGGCCGAAGAATACTTCAAACGCTCCATGGCTGTATCCGAGAGTTGGTCCGGTCCAAAAGACCGTTTTGTGGCAGACTGTCTTTGGGGTCTGAGCAAATGTTTGACAGGAGCTGGCAAAATCAACGAAGCAGAAGAAGCAATTAAAAACGCCATAGCCATCTACCAGGGCCTGGATGAAAACGTCGACGACTTCCTCGCCACCAATTACATCAATCTGGGCTCACTGCAAATGCAACGTGGCAAAATAAATGATGCCATCGAGTCACTGACACACGCTCTGACACTGAGAGAGCGCATCGCCGGCAAGTACGATGCCACAGTGATGAGTGTGCAGGGCAAGCTAGCGATGGCTTACATGCAAATCAAAAATTACAGTGAGGCATTTAGACTGCTCAAAAAGAGTCTCAAAATCACCGAAAACATCTTTGGCATCATGAGTCCAGAAGCTGCTCGCAAACAAGTGGTCATGGGCGATTGTCTTGCTTGCCAAAATAAAAACGAGCTGGCTGTAAAAGTGCTTGAGCGCGCCAAAAAAATCATCGAGAGCGACCCCGAAAACTTTGATCCCACTCTCATGTCAGCTTGTCTCTTTGAGCTAACCACCGGCTATCAGCGCCTCAAAGATGATCGCAATACAAAGCTGAGCCTCGAAGAACTCGTCCATCTCTTTGACAAAAACTCACCGCCCCTCAATCGCGGCGGACTTTATGCTGACTCACTCATAAGGCTAGCAGCCATTTATGACAAACAATGCTTATTCAAAAAAGCGCGTCCGCTCTACGAAGAAGCGCTACAGATAAGAGAGCGCATTTATGGTAACGAGCACAAACTCGTAGCCGAAGTCTTGATGCGCCTGGGCACATGCCAGGGCAAGATGTCGCTGGGCAATTTGGCCACCGAAAACATCAAAAAAGCAGAATCAATGCTGGCCGATTTAAAAAAGCGTGCGTAACGTAGCTAATCTAGCATTTTAAGCCAATCTAACAGCTCAGACAGGTCAAAGCAGTCGAGCAGATCAAGTCTTTTAGCGCGACAAATTCCACAAAAATGGTGGACGGGGATCGCCGTCTTTGCGCTGTACACCTTTGAGTTGCGAGTATGTGGGAGTGTGCTCTCTGACAACACTGGAGACATATGAGCCTGCATACGCTAAAGCGCCCAGTCCCATCATCACAGGCTTGATCCGTGAGCTAGCCACCATTCCTGCTGTCAAAAGCAAGCCACCCGCTCCATAACCGGCATCTTCAGCCACTTTTTGACCATAATATGATTTACGCTCAGCGTCATTATTGATGTCGCTATAACTTTTGTAGTTATCCAAAACACCTGATGCTTTGTAGATACCAAAGGCACCAGGCACAAAGCGAGCTATACTGCCCATGCGGGATTCGGCTGCTAGAGTAGCAGCACCGGTAGCACTCGCCGGCACAGCAGCATCAAGCATGTATCTGCTATAAGTGGTTAGTGGGCTCGCCTGAGCCAAACTCTGACGCTCGTAATTGAAGTCAAACTTGGATGGGCTGCGCAAGAAGTGCTGCACTGTATCATCCGGCACAATGGTAGTACCAATGGTGCCATCAGCTCGCTTATAGGTAGCATTGGCAACACCAGCAAATTTGAGGTCCTCACCGACATTTACTTGACCTGATTGACCAGGAAAAGCACCCATAACCAAATCTATACGACTGGCACTGAGATAGTCCTGGACATCCTGTCTATCGCGAGGATTGGCTGAATTGGCACCTTTCATGATCCATTCGCCCAGAGTAGGTGGATCACCAGCGGCACTGCGCTGCTCCAGAGCCCCTGTACGAGCCATAATGTCACGGACAGTGGTGAGCGCCATGGCTCGACCAGGAGACAAAAACTGCTTAGTATTATCCAGATGCGGCGTACCCAGACCAAAGACCCAGGAGCCCTGGGTCAAAACCGAAGTGTTCATAACATCCACAGCGCGGCTGGGATCTGGCTTTAATCCCTCTACTTGCACCACAGCCAGGTCATTAACGTCATCGAGTTTAACTATATGACCCGCTCTCTTTTGACCATCAGGCGTTTGGATTTCGATGTTTTTGGAGTTATTAACCACGTGTGCGTCAGTCATGACCTGTGTGCCATCACCGATAAAAAAGCCGCTACCAGCCTCCCGCCCAAATTCGCGATTGACCATCACTTTTACAGTCTTGTCTTGATACTTTTCGAGCACTGAGCCAAGCAAACTGCCATGGCAAGTATCAACAGGCTCCAAAAAGCCCTTCTCGTTGATCACAGGCTTCTGTGAGCAATCGTCATTTTTACTGTCAGGGCTGTCCTTAGCCAAGGCAATTCACCAGCGTGATGTCACACCCAACTATATACCCGCCAGAGTGGTTTTGGACACTTCCGTGCGCAGTAATTGACGGCGCATCAGTTTGCGCCAGTGAGGATAGGTAGCAAAAATCACACTACCCAGGCAAAGCGGCCAGGATCCGGTCATAAAAAACGTCAAGACCCACATTACTTCTTTGGTGACAAACAGTCGTCCAGCCCAGCGGAAGTTTTGTACCGTAGGCTTGGGCATAGCTTCTTGACTGTCTTCAAAATCAAAGGCTAGCTGAGCGTGCAAAAAGGTTAAAAAGACAGCAGCTGCAGCCAGCCAGTCGCGCCCCTGCCCACCAGACAATGCCGCAATCATTAGCAAAGCAAAGAGCACAAATGAAGCTTCGAGCATGCTTGCCCAACGCACAGGCTGCAAGCCAGTATGATCAGCTATCGTCATACTTGCGGCAACTGGCACAGCACTATCAGCCAAGTTGTTATTAGCGGGCACAGCAGCGCCCAACGACCCTTGAGTCAGGATTCGAGTTTGCATAGCGATACTCACTGTAGCGGTGGTAAGCCAATCTTTGTGGACTAAGATTTTTATACCCGCCCCAAGACCTAAAAAAACCTACCTGGCATCCAGTCAAAAGTATCTCCTGTACCAATGTCACCGGGCTGCCACAAGCAGTGTTGTATTATCAATTCCTCCACCACTTTTGCACCAAGCACCACGCCAGAAGCCATTGCTTCTAGCGTGGTTGCTTTTGTGCTGCCACCACCCCTAGTGGCGCCGCGCCAACTATAAATGCATCTAAAAGCGATTATTTGCTCTATTTTTGACTGTCATGATTGATTGATGGTGCTTATTTTTATAGGGTGGTTTTTATAACTATTCCAATCATCTCTTTTTGAGCTACCAACCTAAAGCTAATGCCCAATACCAGCTCTAACCTCGCCTGACAGACCACTGGTTTGGCGGTGAGTAACATCATCAACTGCATACGAAAGGAGCGCTGTAATGCTCAATTACACCTTTCTGTTTGTGATTCTGCTGGCCTTTCTGCCGATGGGGATTGTCATCTATCTCTCCCGTCAAGAAAAGAAAGAGTCCAGCAGAGCCGCCATCGCATCAAGCAGCGCCGCCCCCTTGCCCCAACGGCAAAAGCAGCGCAAGACCTAAACCGCCAAGCCAGGAGTCCAAAATGCAACTCACGCACCTCAAAACACGCGCAAGCAACATGCCCACCTTGATCGACTTGATGATTGTGGTGGCTGTTGTTGGCATCATCGGCATCGAAGCGGTCTTCATCCTGATTGGTCTGGCTTTGCTCGCCACCGCCGCATACCTGTTGCTCAAGTTTTTGCTCTGGAGCATCCGCCTGCTGAGTCATTTGCTCGCCGGCCACGCCAGCGACAACTCACCGAACAGCTAACCAGGGCATGCTGCTCTTGCAACCAAGAGAGCCTGGGAAAGGCAGCGATTCGGGCATCACTTGACAAGACTGAGCTAGCTAGCGCAGGCGAGATGGTTAACATTCTTGACTACCCCGGAATACAAACTTGCCCTGGTGCCAGCTTTTTTCATAGGTTGAGTTGTTCTTTCCATCTCTACTCAAGACCCCCCAACCCCTTTTAAAACCCTCCACTGAGTATGCACTTCATGCCAGCCCGCCTCTTTTAGAGCCGTGCTGTTTTGTTGTGCCCGATGGAAAAAACACTTTTCTTCCACAACCTCAAACAGGATGACTAGCATGAACCCCATCAAGAAAATCGCGGTAACTCTCCTGGCAATCGACGTCATCTGGGCGACGATCATGGCGACCTTTGGCGCCCGTCTGATCACGCAGCTGGGCCTTGCGGCCGGCTCCGACCCAGGACTGTCCTATGTCTCCGGCTTCAGCGGCTGGATCATCACCTTCTTCGCGGCACTCTTCCAGGGCGGCATCTTCCTCGCGGTCGGCTCGGTCTTCTTCACCATCGGTCTGGTGATCTACTCCAAGCTTCCCGCCGGCGGCAAAAAAGTGGTCCACTGGGCTCTGCTCGCTGATGTCGTCTGGGCGGCACTCTTCGCCACCTTCGGTGCCAGCGTGATGGCTCAAGCCATCGGTCTGGTCGGTGTCTCCGGCAGCGCAGCAGCGATCAACGCCGTTTTGCTCTGGTGCATCGCCTTCGTCGCCGCCTACTTCCAGGGTCTGGTTTTCATGACCGTCGGCGCCGGCTTCATCTTTGTCATCTCGGTGATCGTTATCGCTTTCAGCGGCAACAACAGCAAAGGTGGCACTGGCAGCAACAGCGCTGACACCACCTCGACCAACGACCGCAACCCGGGCGAACCTCCGCTCCGTTAAGGTCTCCATTAGCCGAAGGGTTTTTGAAACGAGCTAGCTATGCTCGTTTCAGCCCTTCGGCTAAGTTTTTCTTTTCAATTTTTCTCCTACCTCTTATAGTATTACAATGAGCAAACAAACTCGTCAACGATTGTCGCACTGCTTGAGGCACCTAAACAGAGGATTTATCCTTACCTGTAGCCACATCCCAGCTACGCGCCGAGAACGCCAGCGACATACCGCACACTGTGCCAAATATCGGACCCAAAGCAACACTTACCCAAAAGGCACAGTTACAGTCAGCCATAGCGGTAAGTGCCATCAGGATAAGCCAGGCAAAAACCATGGTATTAAAAATGGCTCCCACCGGCACCTTAAGTGCTGGTATTTTCTTTCTAGCAGCCCAGAATAACCAGTCACAAAATTCACTCCATCCAGGAAATCCAGCCTTAATCGTAGCCAGAGGCACTCCTTTAGCAAGGTTAATAAGCACTTCCAGTGCCGCCACCCAAGCCAAAAAGATCATCACTGGCAAAGTAAAAAGCTCTACCAATGGCAAGACATAAGACGCATGTTTTTTTTCATATGGGGATAGACATACATGCCCATTGAGAAGTTGCAGACCAAATAGCAAAGGCAAGATCGCAAGTACAACTGTAAGTGATGGCAAAAAGTCGTACCACACTTGAGATTGCGGTTTGAGCCAGGCCAATTTGTCAAACCCAGACGAGGCAATTACATTCTCAAACAAGCCACTGCCAGTAAGGTTAAGTACCAAATACTTTGCTATAGCCAAACACAAACCAAATAACAAAACTTGCACAGACAGCCTGATTGCAATTGTCTTTAGATTGTACGGCAGTGGACTGGCACTATCCATCAGTTAAATTTGTCGTTTTTGAGCTGATCCACCAGCTCTCTTATGCCAGGCCAGTTTGGATCGGCTGGATCTATCTCGACTACTCGCTCAAGACAGTCATCAGCTTCGCTAAAACGCGACTCTATGGCATACACACGCGAGAGATGCAGCCAGGCATTAATGTAATACGGATTGATCACAACCGCCTGCCGCAGCACTTCTTCGGCGCGTGATAGCTCTCCTTTTTTGATCAAAAGCGAGCCCAGATTGCCATAAGGCCACTCAAAGTCGGGATATTGCCTGACCAATTTTTCGAATGTGCGCTTTGCCTCATCCTCATCAGCCAGCATCTGGTTGTAGCCCTGTATATTGGCTTGCTCAGCCATGAGCGGCACCGGATGACGCGGGATCTTTGAGCGCAAAAAGCACTGTGCCTTTTTGCCAATCGGACCATCACCATCTATCTCTATGGCCAGACAAAGCGCATCTCGCGCTTGCTCAGTCCATCCCACTTGCTTGTAGCGCAAAGCCAGCTCCCAGTACTCGGCAGCTTGCAAGTCTTGTGGTACTTCGCGCGGAGGCGGATCTGGTCTGGTCATTTCGAGCAAGGCTTTTTTGAGTTTGCCCAGATATTCTTCAGCTTCATCATCTGATAGCCCGATTGATTTGAGCTGTTCTTTCATCGACTGCATCGGGTCTTCGTCATCATCACATTCAGGTGACTCTACGTCTTCTTCAATACTCTTTTCTGTATTGGCAGGGGACTCTTGTGCCTGTTGCCCATTTGCGTCCAGAGCATCTTCTTCGTCGTTTTGCTCTTTAGACATTTTTTTGAGCATCTGCATAAGAGCGCTGGCAAATTCGGAGCCAGCTTGACGCCCTTTGATCTCGCCGGCCTCAGCCTCATCCTTATCTGTTTTACTCTGCGCTTTGCGCAACTCAGATAAAAATGAAAGCGCACGGGTAGCCTGAGAGTGCCGCCCCATAAGGGTATAGAGCGCCACAAGACGCTGATACTCTTGTTGATTCAAACCTTCTGGCACCTGATCAGGCGGCTTCACTTAGCTGGACTCCATATCACGACTATTTTCATTCTACTCCAGCTTCAAAAAACTGCCAAAGGATCTATTTTGACCTCAAAATCGCTCACACATTTCACAAGATTTTTATATCGTCTGCGTAAACTGAGAACACTCAGATTCAAGTGTTCAGCTTACCAGCCAATTTTCTAACGCAAGTGAGGTCCAGCCTTGTCTACCATGCTAATCAATGGATACAGTCAGCACATCGCTCACAAGACTCTAATCTCACAGGATCAAAAAAACCGCATCCAAGAGCTGTTGAGCCAGATGTTCAACGCCATCACTCCTCGCACAGAGATAGATTCACCAGTCTATGCCTGGTTTCCCGAGGGTGAGAGCACAACCGAAATGGAAGCTATCAGCATCGACGACAGCGATCCGGCAGACCGGGCTGTGGCTCAGGTAATGGTGGAAGTAAACTCAAGTATCGAACTGGAAGCTGCCCCTTCGCTATCTGCCGCACCACTGCGCAACTTCAAGAGCATGGTCCGTGAATTAGCAGGCACTTCTGAAGAAGCAGAAATCAATCGCATACCTGTCAAAACTGCCATCACTGGCGATATCGTCGCTCTTAAGTGTGACAACAGCATTGCTCGCACAGGACTGGTAATTGCCGATAGCTGCGGACAACTGGTAGTGCACTCAAAAGATGCACAGGGCTGGTGCCGCGTGCCATTGCAAATCCATCACAATCGTGGCGAAATCCTTGCCGCCTATCGCGTTAGCTAAAGCTCAAGACCGCATTCGACTTTGCATTTTATGTGTCATTCTGCTTCCAGTGGCAAGGAAGACAGAGCCACATCATCAATGTAATAAATCCCATCTTTTAGCGATAAATCATAGACCCAGACACTGTTGACGCCAGTTACTTTAGTCATCCTCACTCGCACACGCTGAGTCAGTCCCTTTTTAGGTAGTACCTTAATATCAGAATCTGGCACTGCGGTGCTCAAAATACGATGTCTCGAGACGCTCTTTACGTAAGCGATAAAGTCATTTTTGAATTTACTGCGATAGTTTGGACCCAGGTCATCCCAGGCATATTTAAATCGCTTATCTGCCAAAACTCCGAGGTGATATCGCAAAAAATCCATTGGACTGGACTCTCGTACCAGGCGCGCCTTATCTATAGTGCCACTGTTTGTCTTTTGCTCATCTGCATTTGTCCTAAGGTCAATAAAGCTAGTCTTTGGCGCACCAGAGGCACTCACCACACCAGTTGCTGCTGGCACAAAGAGTGGCCTTTGCACTTGTGTCATTTTTTGACTAACAGGCGCGGACTGGCTAGTCCTGGCACTGGCTATAACACTGGGTTTATTGCTCACAGCATCGGCAATTGTTTCTTGTGGACTGTAGTCTTCTTCAACAATCTCTGGTCTGGCCTTGCGCGGCTGACTGGGCACACAGCTGAGTACAAGGTCATTGCCTGACCATTTGCTTGCCTCAAGCACTGGTGTCTGCATCACACCGCGCTCTTGCACTACTTGTTCGACTACTTTTTCTTTGACCTGCTCAAATACTTTGGTCACCGGTCCATTGTTTTGTTTTTCGAGTGAGTCAATCAGGGTCTTGGTAAAGACTGAGTTTTGGAAGTTTTTGCCCTCCCAGGAGACTTGATTAGTATCACTTGAGCAAATCACCAGCTGACCTGTACCTTGCGCCAGAGCCTGAGCATCAGCATTACCCTGACGGACAATACCTTTGCTCTCACTCCTGGCACCTCCAGCATGACAGGTATCAAGCACCACAAGCACACGATCTGAGTGCACGCGGTCCTTGATGATGCTGGCTAACTGTGACATCGGTATACCAGTGGTAAACAATTTATTGGGATTGGTATCGTGTGCAACGATGTAATTGACACCACCGAGATCCAGCTCTGATGAACTGCCATGACTGGAGATAAAAATCACAACAAGGTCCTGGGGCAATGCGGCATGAGGCAGCCAGCTATCGCCCAAAACATCGCGGATACGGTCCCTGGTGGCTTTTTCGTCTAGCAAAAGTTTGACGTGGTCTTTGGCAAAATTGCCCTTGGTAATCAGGTAGTTGTAAAAGTCCTGAGCGTCTTTGGCGGGGTAACGCAAGTCGAGCTTACTATCTGCAAACTTACTAATGCCGACCACTACTGCCCACTTGTCAGTGACAGGACGATTAGCATCATCCTGAGCCGCCACACTGAGCCCTGCAGTGAGCGTCAAACTAGTTGTCAGAGCAAATGATAATGCGCGCCAATTTTTTAAAATCATCCAGACAAATTCTCAGCTAGGGTGCCAGAGGCTGATTATAGGCTGATTGACCAGTTAATGGGGACTTTCCACCAGCGATATTCTGCTTGGCAATTTCAAGCACACGACTCAACTGATTATCACCTTTGCTTCCATATTCTAAATTTTCTACAGGTTCAATTACAATAGCAGGCTCAAGCCCCCTTGTTGGGTCCACAACATCGGGCTTAGCTGGTTTGACTTTGCCTTCAGGCAGACCACCCTGCTCTATGGCCAGCTGCTGCGCTTTAATTGACTCAGGCAAACGTCCATCGCCCACCCACTGACCCTTGGGCATGTAATAGCGCCCAGACGTGACCGATAGCGCCATCGACTCGGGCAGAGGGATATGCACCTGGGCCACTCCTTTGCCGTAGCTACGGGTGCCGCAGAGCACGGCTCTGGCGTTGTCGCGCAAGATACCAGCTAGCATCTCAGCGGCGCTGGCTGAGTCTTTATCGATTAGCACATAGACCGGCTTATTAAGCGTGAGATTAGGCTTGCGTTTGGCATGCATCGATTGCAAATCACGCTGGTCATTAAAAGTAATGATGTTCATATCTTTGGGCGAGAGCGTGTATCTCGATGTCTGGCAAGTGCTACGGTCGATGCGGCTTTTGAGTGTGATCAAATCGCCTTTATCAAGAAATAGCGATGCCACAGCCAAACAATAATCAACACTGCCGCCAGGATTACCGCGCAAATCAAGAATCAGCGCCTTGATGCCAGGCATATCTTTGAGATCCTGCTCTACTCTATCGGGCAATTCTTCAGCAATAAAAGATTCGATGCGCTCGTAGCCAACACTGTTATCGAGCACTTTACTCTTGGTGCATGCCACTTTGATCTTTATCGGCACAAGCCCCATCTCAATCACTGCACCTTTGCGGCGCAGGACAAACTTAACGACCTGGTCCATATGCTTGCGAGTATGCTCGCCAATTTGAGCAGCAGGTATTTTGCTGCAATCCATGCCGTCTACCGAGAGTATTTCATCTCCGGGCTTGATGCCGGCTTTGCGAGCTGGGCTGTTTTCCATGGTCATGCGCACACGCACAGGCTTTTTGTCAGCCGCCATGACCATGCCTACACCCGAGTAAAAACCCTTGGCCGCATCATCCTGACGGGCGATCATGCGAGTGTCGCAGACCTGTGTAAAAGGGTCGTCGAGAGACTTAAGCATGAGATTGGAGTATTTGACAGCGTCATCAAGAGTGACGATTTTTGCGTCATAACGGTGCTCGTAAGTGTCAAAGTCTTTGAGCTTAGCCTGGTCAAACAATGATTCTCTCGTCTCAAGCCAGACCCGGTGATAAAAATCCACCGGCTTAAACCACAACCTAAAGCCTATCTCCTGCCCTATCCGGCTGAATATCTCGCCTGGATCATCCACACGCGTGCGCCAAAACTGCCATACATACAGACAGCTAAAGAGCACACTGAGCACACAAAAGGACAGCGCGATTCGTCTAAATCGCACCTTTTTGTCCAAAACTGGCAGCTCGTCGTCTTTTATCAATTTCCAATCACTGGGTCTAATTTATATGCCCGCGCAAACAATAAAGAACCTCAAGAAACGCCAATAACAAACGTTTAGTAACTTAGATTGTTAGCATTTAACAACAACTTGGCGAGACTTGCCAAATCTAGCCGGTAAAATCAATTAGCACTGTCTCTATTAACAGTGCAATGGACAAACAAGGCAGATGGTCAGTCAAGACGAAATCAATCAAGCGACAAGCGCTGGCAGCCCCAGTGGCAGCACTATTCGCCTGTCCATAGGTAGTATGAGTCCAGTATTTTTTACCGACCCTGTCTGCAAAATGCAGGTAGCTAAAGATACAGCCGCCGACAAACTGACCTACAAGGACAAAAACTATTACTTTTGCAATGTCCTTTGTGCCGTCAAATTTACCCGAGCACCCCATCTTTATGTCGCCGGTCAAGCCCAGACAGCCGAGAGCGTCACAGCTATGGATTGTGGCAGCTCAGCTGGCACAGAGGACGAGGGAGCAAGCGGCTATACCTGCCCGATGCACCCTGAGATAGTCACCGACAAACAAATGCCCTGCCCACTATGCGGCATGGCGCTCGATCCACTGGAGCCCAAGCTCTCCAGCGAGCCGGATCATGAGTATGTGGACATGCTGCGCCGCTTTAAATTATCGCTAGCTTTTACTGTGCCTGTGGCTTTTGTTGGCATGCAGGATATGTTTGGCTCGCCGCTAGCGTTTTTAGGCAGTCAAAACATAGATTATTTGCTCTTTGCCCTGGCTACTCCGGTGGTGACTTGGCTGGGTGCGCCATTTTTTGTGCGTTTTGCCGGCTCAATCAAAAGTCGCTCGCCCAATATGTTTACTCTAATAGGCGCTGGTGTGGGCATTGCCTACCTATACAGTCTGGCTGTAACTTTTGTACCAGGTCTCTTATCCCAACCTGGGGGACACCATGACCACACAGCTACATACTTTGAGCCAGCAGCTGTAATCACTACTCTTGCCTTACTGGGGCAGGTGCTTGAGCTGAGAGCGCGTCAGGCGACCAGCTCAGCATTGCATGCACTGATCACTCTTACTCCCGCCACGGCGCACTTTATCAAACTCGACGAGCAAGAGGTCGATATCGACGCCAGTAAACTAGCCAGCGGAGACAGGCTGAGAGTCAAGCCCGGCGAGAGTATCCCGGCAGATGGTGTAGTACTAGGCGGCAGCACCACAGTAGACGAATCAATGCTCACTGGTGAGAGCATGCCATCGAATAAAGCCGAAGGTAGCACCATCATCGGTGGCACCATCAACCAGAGCGGCAGTATCGTTATGCGAGTCGGTCAAGTTGGCAAAAACACCATCTTGTCTCAAATCATCAAACTCGTCGCTCAAGCACAGCGCAGCCGCGCTCCGGTGCAACAAACAGTCGATAAAGTAGCCGCTTATTTTATGCCTCTGGTCCTTTTAGCTAGCATCCTCAGCTTTGCCTACTGGGCTTTTGCAGCGCCGCAACACGATATCAATCTGGCGCTTTTGAGTGCCATATCTGTCTTGATCATTGCCTGCCCCTGCGCTCTGGGTCTGGCTACACCAATGTCTATCACCGTAGCCATGGGCAGAGCAGCTCGCCTTGGTATCCTGATCAAGGACGCAGCAACGCTCGAGCAGTTGAGCAAAGTTGACACAGTGGTCATAGATAAAACTGGTACGCTCACTCGCGGTCAGCTTACATTAGCAAAAATAATTAGCCTGGATGCTGCTTACGGCGATGACAAAGTGCTGCAATTAGCAGCATCACTGGAGCAATCCAGCGAGCACCCTCTAGCAAAAGCGATTGTGTCTGCATACAAACTCCAGACAGAGACATCGCAGAGAGCCGATCTGCCGCTTTTACCAATAGCCGATTTTTGCAACGAAGCAGGGTCTGGAGTATGCGGCACCATAGAAGGACAAAAGATAAAAGCCGGTAATCTGCTCTATATCACTGGCTCTCGCGATGATCTACCAAGTGATTCAAATCTCAAACAAGCCTACAACCAGATATCAGAATCAGGCTACACACCAGTGGTAGTGGCACTGCAAGACAAAGCGATTGCTGTACTGGGACTGGGAGACACACTAAAGCCAACATCCACAGATGCCGTAAGTCACCTCAAAGCCCAGGGTCTTGATATACATCTGCTCACTGGTGATGATCAGCAAATCGCTCGCGGTATTGCGCAATCAGCCGGTATAGCCACAGTCAGAGCCAATGTCACACCGGCTCAAAAACACTCATACATAGAGTCCCTCATAGAAAGCGGCAAAATCGTCGCCATGGTGGGCGATGGTATCAATGACGCTCCCGCCCTGGCCAGAGCACAAGTGGGCATTGCCATGGGCACAGGCACCAATATCGCCATGGAAGCAGCAGGAATAGTCATCCTCTCAGGCGACTTACATGGTATCTCCACAGCCCGCGCCTTGAGCCTGGCCATGCGCCAAAACATCAAACAAAATCTCACCCTTGCCTTTGGCTACAACATACTGGCTATACCAATTGCCGCTGGTTTGCTTTATCCTTGGACTGGCATGTTACTGAGCCCAATGCTGGCCAGTCTGGCTATGGCCTTAAGCTCAGTATCGGTAATTGGCAACGCACTCAGACTCAATGGCAGCAATTTAAAAGCACACAGTTAGGTTTGGCCGCAACGCCTTTAGACAGAGGATAAGCAGTGATAAAGCACAATAGATTTGTTGAGAGAGCGGCACTGTTAATTGCCTGTTGCGCAGTCATCTATGGCTCTAGCACTGCCTCACCGGTCCTGGCACAGGCCTCTACCCCTGAGCAAATTGCTGAGCAAAGTAAGGCTGTAATAAGCAAGATCACAAAGATGATCAAAGCCAATCCAGATGATGCCGATTTGTATTACATGCGTGCAGCAGCCAAAGTAATGGGCGAGGACTATGCTGGCGCCCTGCCAGATCTGGCCAAAGCGCGCGACAAAGGCACAAAAAAGTACGAATACGAAGTCTACGAATTACTCGGCATGTGTCATACGATGCTAAAAGACTACGACGAAGCACTGGTTTGCTATGACCGTGCCCTGTCACTTAAGCCATCGCAAGCTGTGAGCTACAGCAACCGCGGCAGTGCTTATGGCAAGCTCAACCGTTTTAGAGAAGCTATTGGCGACTTTAATACCGCGATAAAACTGGACTCAAGCATGGGCGACCCCTACGAAGGCATTGGCGAATGTTATTGCAAAGGCGGTCAATATGCCTATGCCATCACGTATTTAAGCAAAGCCATTAGCAGAGACCGCGAAAATTTTGAGTCATACTATTACCGCGGCTGTGCCTATCAAAAGCTAGGACAGGCGCAAGCTGCCGCCAAAGATTTTGCCGAAGCCAAACGTCTGGGCTATGAGCCAGGCAAGCCCTACTTCCATGGCGCAAAAGAGTAGTAAAAAGAGGCAGCAGAAAACAGCATGTTCTCACAAAATCACTTCGTAAAAGTTTCTCTTTTATCAATTGCTATTAGCACCATATTACTTGGGTCTGGACCTTGTACTACGGTGCGCGCCCAATCAAAAGCAAAGTTGCTGCAGGATCTAGGGGACATAGGTCCTACTATAAATCAAAAGATAAAAGACGATCCTAACAATTCAGAACTCTACTGCATGCGCGGTGCGCTCAAAATGTTAAAGGACGACTATCATGGGGCAATCAATGACTTCATCAAAGCTCGCGATTTGGGCCAAGTTAGTCAGGTCCATGATTACTTGGGTATTTGCTACACAAGATTGAAGGACTATAATTCAGCCCTCAATTCATACAATACCGCGCTATCAATTACGCCAAATTCAGCACCATTATTAAACAATCGTGGCGACACCTTCCTTAAGCTCAACCGTCTAAAAGAAGCATTCGCAGATTTCAGCGCCGCCTTAAAGCTTGACTCTACATTGAGCGATGCCTATTCCAACATCGGTGAATGCTACATGAAAAGCGGGCAGTACGCCTACGCGCTTCAATACTTTGACAAAGGAATATCCAGAGATCCAAAAAACTTTGAAGCTATTTACCTACGCGGCACAATCTATCAAAAACTTGGTAAAGCGCAAGCTGCCGCTAAGGACTTTGCCGAAGCAAAACGACTTGGCTATGAACCAGGCAAGACTTATTTTCATGAAATATTTTAAGTCCCAAACCTGCCATACTGCCAGCATCACATAAAGGCAAAAGCCATTGCCAGCTCATCAGCGCCAAACATCAATTATTGAGTCGGCGACTCATATCATTCATCGCTTCTTCCTGCCTCTATTGATAGGGAGCTACTTGTGTGCAGCCTTTGTGCCGCAGTTTGGACTAAGTCTCAGACAAATAAATTTTGGGAGCGTCACTCTACCGGGGATGGGACAGACCCAGATGTCGCTGTCTTTAGTGATGCTCTCCTTTTTACTCTTTAATGCTGGACTCGGCATACAAGCCAAAGAGCTGCTCAGCCTGGGCAAAAAGCCCCAGGTATTGATAGCCGGATTTTTTGCCAATATGCTCGTGCCAATTGCCTTGATGCTGGTCCTGCGCTGCATGATGGGCATGTGGCACAATCAAGACGAAGTGCGCAATCTGCTCGTGGGCATGGCGCTCATTATTGCTATGCCAATTGCTGGATCGTCCACCGCCTGGTCCCAAAATGCCAATGGCAATGTCAGCCTTAGCCTCGGGCTGGTCATGCTCTCAACGATTCTCAGCCCTTTAACTACACCGCTCATATTTCATCTCTTTGGCTTTATGACCACAGGTGACTATGCAGAGGATTTGCACGAAATGGCTCAGCAAGGCACTAATGCCTTCCTATGCCTGACAGTTGTCTTACCATCACTGCTTGGCATGGCACTGCGATTTTTACTGGGAGAAGGCATAACAAGCCGGTTGAGACCACTGCTCAAACTATGCAATTTTGTTGTTTTGCTTTTACTCAATTACTCCAACGCCTCTACCAGCCTGCCACAAGTTTTGCGGCTGCCCGACTGGGACTATCTGGGTATTATTCTGGCAACAACAATAGCCGTATGTGGAGTGGCATTTTTAGCCGGTTGGCTCGTGTCAAAAGTCTTTAAAACAAACAAAGCTGACAAAGCCTCTCTGATGTTTAGCCTGGGCATGAACAACAATGGCACTGGATTGGTCCTGGCTGCTGCAGCCCTTTTTGACCACCCACAAGTAATGTTGCCGATGATTTTTTACACACTCGTGCAACAAATAATTGCCGCAGTAATTGACCGTTATGTTTTTAAACCAGCCTGATAGTCCTTGCCCTATCAAATCACCAACGCGGTCTGCAATTGCCATCCACGTCGGGGCGCACAAACTGTTTTTTCCATTCAGTAGCGTAGTCGGCAAATCTGCCTGTTTCGCGCAGCGCTCTCAGGGCTTTTAGCTGCCCTTCAGAGGCTTCTACATCGCCTTGATTGACGCCTCGCACATATTTAGCCACCTGCCAGCCAAGCTGCTTCCAGAGTGGGTAATGACCATTATCCGCACCATTCTCGTGATCGATAATAGCTTTTGTTGCTTGCTCAGGCGTCATGTTAATGAGCCGATTGCCGTGATAGCCATCATCCATAGTGATCAGAGCATGCCACGGATCTTTGGCACCGTGCCAGGAGTCTTTCATCTTCTGCGGTTGATCGCAATCTTCGACAGGTAGACCCATCGCTCCAATGCCTATGCGGATGTCTGACCAGAGTCTGCATTTTTCCAATTCAGTGAGATCAGTCCTTTTACCGATACGATCCATCATCGCGCCGATTTCGTTAAAGCTCACTTTACCGTCAGCATCACGGTTATTAGTGTCAGCCTGTTTGGAGTAAGGTCTGAGCATTTCGCCCGCCATACCTGCGATTTCTTTGCGCCGCTCCTGAGGTATCGAGCTAAAATCGGCCGGTAGTTTAGTCACCAGGTCCGGTTTTGTCGCCTGCTCTGGCCTTGTTTCCTGCCCTGGTTTTGTTTCTTGTCCTGGCTTTGTCACTAGCTCCGGGCGCCCAGCCTTACCATCAAAATGCTTCATCGAGTCAGGGGTAGTGGTTTGAGCCAGGATAATGGACTGTCTAAAATCCTCAGGTCTGGCATAAACAGACTGAGACAAATTATGTGACTTGTCAGCTGCACCGGTATCAAAGCGCTGCTCAGCCCTATCATCCGGCTTTCCAGCTTGGGCAAGATTTTTATCCGGGTGGTCTATTGGAGCTTTATCGGCCATTTGGTAAAGACTCTCTACGTACAAATAGTTATTACCCAAAACCAGGCAAAAATAAGCAAACAATCACCCTGATCTCGGCAATGCTCGTCCTATTTGAACTCCACCAAATACATGCATCTCGCACCACTCAGTCAGACTTCATTTTGTTTTCGAATAGATGATCATGGGCCGCAAGTCAAAGGCTTAACTGCGCAACCTGTAACCCAACTTTGGGACATTTTCGATAATCGAGTTGCTGACATTCTCATCATCAACCACCTTCCGAATGCGACTTATAGCGGTTCTCAGTCCATCGGCAGTCGCCTGTGCCTCAAAATTCCAGACACGAGCAAGCAAAGTATCAATCGAAAAAACCTGATTGGGATTGCGAAGAAAAAACTCAAGCAACGCCAGGTCTCTTGGTTGCATCTTCTGGACGACGCCATTTTTGGTGAGCTGGCAAATCTGTGTGTCTAGGACAATGTCGCCATGAACAAGATTATTAGACTTTACCGGCTTGGGGCGGCGCAGGAGAGCACGCAAACGCGCAGCTAGTTCGCGCAGTGAAAAGGGTTTGGTCAGATAGTCATCGGCACCTGTATCAAGCCCGAGTTCCTTATCATTGACGTGGGATTTACCAGTTAAGATCAATACCGGTGCACAACCACCTTTGCTGCGGTATTGACTGAGTACTTCCAGCCCACCGATACCTGGCATTTGCAGATCAAGGACAATAGCATCGTATTCGTATACAGCCAAAAGACTGAGTCCGTCCTCGCCGCAATGCACAGAGTCCACTGTATGCATTTCAGCATTTAGTGATAAAACTACTGTTGATGAGAGATCTTCATCGTCATCAACCAGAAGAATTTTTGCCATTTCCTAAAATCTCATGCTCGCCAAACGTTGGTACGCCCAAGACATTATATTTGCTATTTGGCTACTTGTCCGACCCAAGCAGTGAGATAATAGGCAAACTAGCATTTGACCATGTCAATTCTTTGGGACAATCGCCCTGAAACCTTCCTCGATTTCTTTAAAAGTAGTTGCGCTTGTAACTGTCCCCATGTTGGTGCAGCTAGGCCTACTTGCTTACATTGTCCAATTGCAAAACGAAGCAGAGGAGTGGCTTAAGACCACCGAGCACTCAAGAGCTATTGCTGACAGTATCAACCTGACTTCTCAACATGCATTTGATGCAGTCGCTATGTTTGGCGACAAATCGACTATGACTGACATGGTTATCAACAGTCCAGAGTTTATTAGCCAGCGTAACCAGATAAACACAGACTTCGACAACATAGCCCAACTTGTCAAAAATAGCCCAAAAGAAGTCAATATCGTCACCAGCGCTAAATCCTTATGCAATACGACATTAGACGAACTCGTCAAAATCATGGAAGTGAGAGCTAAGGCAGATCCTGCCAACAAACCATTAATCAAAAAACTCTGGAAAGAAGTGCGCATGAAGCTGCCAACGCTCATGAGCGATGATTTGATGTCTCTAGGGCGGGAGATGAAATCCGTAGAAAAGGACTCGGTCAATCATCAGTCTAAATCGCGCCAAACGACCACTCTCCTTACGATAATCGGCGCTTGCCTCAATGTCATTTTTACGATTTTACTTGCTACCGCCCTTGTACGATGGCTCACACATCGACTCAATATCATCCACGACAACACATACAGGCTAGCGGCATCTCGCAACTTAAACATGCCGTTGAGCGGAAACGATGAGGTGGCAAACATAGATGCAACATTCCATAGTATGGTTAGAGAATTGCGCGATGCAAGACGCAAAGAACAAGCTATGTTCACCCTTGCCCATGATGTAATTTGTTCACTGTCTAGAGAAGGTCGCTTTACCTCAGTCAATCCGGCTTGTGATGACATGCTTGGTGTGACAGAGAGCGACTTATTAGGCACACTCATATTTGATTTAGTCAAAATGGAAAAGGCCAAAGACTTAGAAGAATACCTGGAACATCTGGCTTCTGGGGGAGATTCTCTTCCATTCGAAACCGAGATGTTCCGCAGTGATGGACAGTTTTTGGACGTGCTCTTTTCTGCTATCTGGTCCAACGAGAATCAGTCATACTTTTGCGTTTTGCACAATGTAAGCAGCTGGAAACAAGCGCAAAAACTAAAAGAAGAAGTCGTAGCTATGGTTACTCATGATTTGCGCAATCCGCTCAATACCATCAGCAACATCCTCGAACTAATAGACAGCGGTGTCATAAAGCAAGGCGATGAAAGATATAGCAAACAACTTGTAATAGCTAAACGCAATCGAGACAGAATGCTATCTCTGGTCAATGACTTTTTGGAAATGGAAAAGATTCGCTCCGGTCGCACCGAGCTGGAATTGCAAAACATCCGCATCAGCGAGCTATTTTTAACAGTAACAGAAACTCTGGAACATGTTATGTCGGAAGCAGGAATTGCATTAGTCTCTAAGCCTAGCGACCTGACAATCAATGTCGACAACCATTTGCTCCAGAGAGTGCTCACCAACCTGATTACAAACGCTGTAAAATTTTCCCCAAAGGGCAGCCAGATAACACTTTCAGCCAAACTAGCCAGAGACAAAGTTGTTATTTCGGTCCAGGATCAGGGTCGTGGCATTCCACCAGAGATGATTGATTCTATTTTTGAAAAGTACCAACAAGTCACCGCCAGTGATGCCAAAGTAAAAGGCGGATCGGGCTTAGGTCTGTCTATTTGTCGTGAAATAGTTGCACTGCATGGCGGCAAAATTTGGGTAGAGAGCCAGGTTGAAAGAGGTAGCGAATTTTGCTTTAGCCTGCCAGCTTCCAGGGCATAGCAGATTGTTCAATAAATCATCTACACCAGTCGCCTATTAGTATTTTGGCTTGGACTCGCTCTTTTGGACATTCACCAATTCAGTGGGGTAAGGAATCCGACCAGCCATGTCTGAATTTTTTTCATTTAGAGCACTCACCTTAGGAACGTTAGCCTCAACTGGTTTGGGATTATTGTTGCCGGTAGTATCACTGGACGGACCCCATTGAGGCATTCTTGACTGAGGCAAGCGAGGGTGAGGCAAAACCAAAGTAGAATCCTTAGGTAAAGTGCCTGGGATAAAAGCAGTAGAATCTTTTGGCAAAGTGCCAGGTCTTGCATCTTGGCGCACGATAGCGCCCATATCAGTGGGCTTAATCGTGACGCTATCATGAGCCTTGTCGACAGAGGCGGATTTTGTAGGATTGCGCTGAGTCATATCGCTGGCAGCGGGCTTTGAAGTTGCAGTCAATTGACTCTCAACTTTATTAGGACGAACTTCGGAAAGCACTAGCTCTGGCAACACATGCTTGGGGAGAGGCTCTTTTGCATCCATTTGTCTGAGGATTTGATTGTTTTCTTTGCTACTTACAGTCTCAGCTCGATAGTACGAAGTCGGAGCGCTATCACCTTTTGTAGCCACTTCTCTTTGAATTTCGTTATTCATAGTAATAAGTCCTCGGGGTAGAAAATTCCTGCCAGTAAAATCAGTTTGCCTTGCTGTTCTAACTAAAGTCTGACTGAAGCAAAAAAAATCGAAGACAAAAATAAAACGCTTAAGAGCGCTCAGTCCAGGCTCTGGCAGCAGGCATAACCATCGTCCAGAGACCTGGATGACTGAACCTGGTACACCTCAGAATTAGAACCTGCCGAGATATCACTATATCGCACAATAGAACATCCCTCAAAAAAATAGTGTGCCCTGCTCTTGTCGACGCGTGCTGCCCTTGCCTCAGAGACAAGCAACGCGTCGACAAGGCACGGGACTGACGTCAAATATGACCCTGTAAGGCCGTCTCAGAGTCTACTTTTGAGGCTTCCGACTCAGCTGCAAACGTGAGGCTTTCTGGTATTTTGAGCCATTCTGCAGATGCAGATTTCAGACCACTTACAAAGATTTGACCATTGGTACTTGCTTCTTGAATGGCGCCATCGTCGTTTAACTCGTAGACAGTAATGCCTTCGATATCGTGACGATAGGTATAAACCCTGACCTCCACAAGCTTGTAGGCGGTCATGATTTTCCCAGAGAGATCGACAGCATGCATTCTGAAGCTACGTTTCAACTTTAGCCTGCCGCCGCTATCAAATGTCGAGACCTCCAGAAGATTTGCCGTTCTCACCTTGGTGATCATGTACTCATAGGTGCCATCTGGACGGTAGCAAGTGAGATTGTTGCGCCACTGATAGACCTGAGAGTGACAGGAGACTGTCAGACCATCCTGATAAAAATCATCCACCTCATAGTAAGCATATGAGCGCACCTCGCGACGCTTGACAGTGATGCCATCAGCAAAATAATGATAGGCCGCCCAACTACCGGGTGCTGCCAAAAAGTTATCACGCTGGTAAAGGCGCACACCATTGGCGGAGTATAAAACAGACCTGGCGACCGCCCCTTTGAGCGTAGATTCAGTCACTTTGGCCAGACGACCCTGCATGTCCAAATACTCCCGGCGAAAACGTAGCTTTTCTCCAGTTGCTTTTTGCACGCTCTCATCAGTGGGGTAGACAACACCGGTGCCACGCAACTGACCACTCGGACTGTAAGTAAACTCTTTCAAGATCCCGCCATCTATGGGCGAGTAAATTGTCTCCAGATTAAGCATCTTACTGCCATCCGATTTTTTACCTACATAAAAAACCAACTCACGCAGCGGCATGTTACCAGCACTGTCTGCAAAGTAGATCTCCTTGCTTGAGCCGTCAAGCATGGTGACTTCATCTATGGCGACACCACTGGAGTCGATACGTCTTATGTGCAGAGCCTCTCTGGCTGCTGCATCTGCCAAAATGAGTATTGGCTGGTTTTGTGAATACTCGGCAAAGGGTGAGACAAATTGACCATCCACCGGCTCAAGATGATTTAGCAGTAAGAGCAGTGCAATGACTGCGCCACGGCAAACCAGAGCAGATAAACCAATAGGAGTGGTCAGTCTGCGTAACTTAGGGGACTCTTGCATTTGTTTAAGTCCCGACTTACAGATTGAACTCAAAAGGCTGACTCTTCATCAGAGCAGACTCTGGCTCATAACGATTAGACCTTTGGCAATAATCAAAAACAAAATCACTGCCATGGCAATCCCACTCAGGATCGGCGGTTGCATTTGCGTTCTAGCCATTTCAGCATAAGCTTGATCTGGCACAAAACCATTCACATTCTTGTGTTTCACGTAAAGTCCTTTCTCTGCAATTAAATTCAAAATGTTCTTGCAGGTAGTCAAATTTATTGAGTTGTTGTCCAATGCCTAAAGGTCATTGGCTGATGTTTACTGGCTTCTGCCAATAGCGCCGAGTTTGGCTTCCAGCGCAAAAACATCTTCTCTGGGTCCCTTGATCGTGTAAATCAGGGCATATAGCTTTGTCTCGGACTCTTTAGGTGACACCAGACGCAGGTCGTCCTGCATCACTTTCAACTTGAGGCGATGTCCTTCAAGGATGAGAAAGCGCAGGGCCTCTTCGGCGTCCTTTTTGTTCAGAGCACCAGTGGCGGTGGCGAGGATGATGTTTTCGATGACAGTGTCAGGACGTTCATCGATCGGAGCGGTTGAGGCACCGGCAGGTGTTTCGACCCCGTTTATCTGACGAAAAGCAATAACATTGCTGCCGTCACCGCCTGGCTGAGGGGCGCGCATCTGACTTGTAGACTTAGGAGTAAGGGTAACAACGTTGGACATTGTCTGGGTTCCTTGTTGATTGTTGGTGGTGTGGAGTGCATCTGCCGCTTATTGGTCAGAGCATTAGGCAAAAGACAAACACAACTGGTTATTGCTAATTGAGGGGCCTGGTTGGGTGCTTTGGGAAATTGGATACTTAATTTGCACCATACACTTTGAAACCACTTCGTTCCTACAGCTCTTATAGCTAATTTAGAAATCTAGACTTCAAAACAGTCATCACAGTTAGTTCAGCGGGCACTGGTATGCTTTCACCAGAAACAATTGGTATGCACGGCAACCGACTCAGTTATTGCAACTGGCTCAGTTATTGCCGTTATTTACTATATAGACAAATAGATTCAACACTAAAAATAAGATGCCAGGTCATCAAAAAACAGTGATAAATACCGAGAAACAAAATCAAAAAAAGGAACAGCCAGAAAGAATTGCTTCCTTCTGGCTTTCCCATAGCTCTTGTGCCGCTGCCAGACCCAGTCAGGAGACTGCAATCTTACGACAGCGGCACAAGCACAGTTGCACTTTTCGTCTTTGCTCTCAGCGCGATATTGCACACGCTGAGAGCTTTTAGTCGAGATCAAACCGGATGGACTCTTTACCCGCGGGGGTAAAAAGCCTCTCCCTTTGCCGCCTTGTCGGCAATCAACTTGGCGGGCTTGTAGTTGGCTCCAGCCACCTTGGAGAGGTGGTTGAGCTTCTGGTAGACCGTGCGCACGCCGATGGAATCAGCGTAGCCCAGCACACCACCGAGGAAGGGCGCGAATCCCGAACCAAAGATCATCGCCAGGTCGAGCTGGGACGGGTCGGTGATCACGCCTTCGGAGAGGCAGAGCGCCGCTTCGTTGACCATGGGCAGGAAGAGGCGGTCCTGAATGGCGCTTTCCGACATCGTCTTGGGCGTTGCCGTGAGCACCGCCTGGATGTCGGGGTTGAGACCAGCGCGCTTGCCCTTCTCGTCGTAGAGATAGAGACCCTTGCCACCCTTCTTGCCGAGCAGCTTGTGCTGCTCAATGGTGGCGATGATGCTCGGCGGCGCCAGGCGATCGCCCAGAGCAGCGTGCATCACCTTGATCACGTGGGAGACGATGTCGAGGCCGACTTCGTCCATCAGCGCGATGGGACCCATGGGCATGCCAAAGCGGGTAGCCGCCTTGTCGATCTGGTCAGCCGGGACGCCTTCGAGCAGGAGCTGGATGGACTCCTTCATGTAAGGCGAGAGGATGCGGTTGACGACAAAGCCGGGGCCGTCGCCAGTGACCACAGTGGTCTTGCCCACCTTCATGCCGAAGGCCTTGGCGGCAGCCACAGTCTCATCCGAGCTGGTGTCGGCAGCGACGACTTCCACCAGCTTCATCTTGTGCACCGGGTTGAAGAAGTGCAGTCCGACGACGTTGGCGGGGTTGGTCGCAGCGCGAGCCATTTCGTTGACCGAAAGCGAAGACGTGTTGGTGCCGAAGATGAACGGCTTGGTGATGACCTTCTCGCACTCGGCGATGACGGCCTTCTTGACGCCCATCTTTTCGACCACGGCTTCAATAACCAGATCGCAGTCAGCCATGTCGGCATATGCGAGGGTGCCCTTGACGGCGCCGTACTTCATGTCGGCTTCAGCACGGCTCATCTTGCGCTTCGCCACCAGACCATCGAAGAGTTCCTTGATGGCGTTCATGCCCTTGTCCAGAGCAGCCTGGTCGATGTCCTTGAGCACCACGCGGTAACCCGCATAGGCAGCGGACTGAGCGATACCAGCACCCATGACACCAGCGCCGATGACGCCGACTGTCTTGACGGTGATCGAAGGCTTGACGCCTTCCGGCATCTTCTTGGACTCGGTCTCGGCGAAGAAAATGCCGACCAGCGAACGAGACACAGCCGAGGTAGCAAGGCGCGCAAACGCCTGGCACTCGATTTCAAATGCCTTGTCCTCCGGCATGCCCCAGGTCTTGAGAATGACCTTGAGAGCTTCCAGCGGAGCCGGATACTTGCCCCGGGTCTGGGACATGATGATGTTGGTGGCCTGCTTCTGGAAGAGCATGCGACCAGCCGGAGTGCTCAGACCGTACTCCATCGCCTTCTGCTGGAAGGACTTGTTGTAGCGGTTGGGCTTGGCGCCGCGCGCGATCTCGATGGCGCGGGTGAGCAGAGCGGTCTGCGCAGTGGTCTCATCGACGAGACCCTGACGCCAGGCCTTGGTGGCATCCGACTTGTTGCCGGTGGAAATCATGGTGAAGCCATCCTGCAGGCCCAGAAGGCGCGGCAGACGGACAGTACCACCCCAGCCCGGAATGAAGCCGAGGAGAACCTCGGGCACACCCAGCTGAGTCTTGGGATTGGTGGAAGCGACGCGATACTTGCACGCCAGAGTCAGCTCCAGACCGCCGCCCAGACAGGTGCCGCTGATGGCAGCGACAGTCGGGTACGGCAGCTTGGAGAGACGATTGACGGCATCGCGACCGCTCTTGCAAGCCTGGTAGATCTCCTGAGCGGGACGAGTCTGAAGGAAACGAATCTCCTTCACGTCGGCGCCGGCAAAGAAGCAGTCTTCCTTGCCCGAAGAAACAACGAGACCGCGCACATCAGTACGGGCCTCGAGAGCGTCCATGGTGGCAGTGAATTCGGCGAAGAACTCCTGCGACAGGACATTGAGTTTGCTGTCGGGAGTATCGATCACGATGTGTGCGATACCTCCTTCCAGCATATTGAGAGTGACGATTTTAGCCATTTTTGTCCTCGATATCGAAGCTATTGTTGTTGGAATCAGCAATCAAAATCGCTGGATTAGGCCTGAGCGTCAGGGTTGCGCACCAGGGTGGCAATACCCATACCGCCACCGATGCAGAGTGCAGCGATGCCGTACTTCTTGTTGCGCGCCTTGAGCTCATGAGCGAGCGTCAGGATCAGGCGAGCACCGGACATGCCGATGGGGTGACCCATGGCAATGGCGCCGCCATTGACGTTGACCTTCTCGCGATCCAGCTCCAGGAGCTTCTCGCAAGAGAGGTACTGCACAGCAAAGGCTTCGTTCAGTTCGACCAGGTCGATATCAGCCAGGGTCAGGTCGTTGCGGGCAAGCAGAGCCTTGATCGCTTCGACCGGGCCGATGCCCATCTGCTCCGGCGTGACACCGACCGACACGTGGTCGACCAGCTCAGCCAGGGGCTTGACGCCGAGTTCGGCGACCTTGTGCTCAGAGGCGAGCACGAGAGCGCAGGCGCCGTCGTTGAGACCGGAGGCATTACCGGCGGTGATGACGCGGGTGCCGAGCACGGGACCGAGACCGGCAAGAGCCTCCTTGGAGGTCTTACGCGGATGCTCATCGCGAGCGAAGAAGCCGCGACCGGGCACCTCGATGGGATCGATTTCGACATCGAAACGACCGGACTTGATGGCGTTGGCGGCAAGGGTCTGGCTGCGCAGCGCATACTCGTCGGCCGCTTCGCGACTGACATTGTATGCATCCGCCAGGTTCTGAGCAGTCTGCGCCATGGCGATGGACTGCTGGTCCTTGAGCAGCTTGGTGGGAGCAAGCCCGTTGTCGGCCAGTGCAAACGGCACAGGGCGCGGTCCGAGCTTGGTAAACTTGAGGTACTTGGAGATCGGACCGGACCAGCGATATTCGCCGGGGATCAGATAGGGTACCGTCGACATGGATTCGGCACCGCCGGCGATGACAAGCTCGGCGCGGTCAAGCGCGATCATGTCCATACCGAGGTTGACTGCTTCCATGCCCGAGCCGCACTGACGCTGCACGGTCATCGCCGGCGTACCAGCGGGCAAACCTGCACGCAGCCAGGCAAAGCGGCCGGTGTTGGGGGTGTAGGAGCTCTGATAGCCATGACCGAGGATGACGTGGTCAATGCTATTCGCGTCGACACCAGCGCGGCGGATGGCGTTGACCATCACGTGACCGGCCAGCTTGTCCACAGGGACATTGCGAAGCGTACGGCCGAACGACCCTACGGGCGTGCGGCTGCCAGAAAGAAGATAAATCCGAGTGTGGGGATTCCGAGATTTCATGAGATTCTCCGTCTTATTTCAGGCTCTATTGTCAGACACTGTAATGCAGATAGCAACATTTTGCCTCATACATACCGTGCCCATCAATTGGAAACCTTATCCGGGTGTACCGGAGCGTTTGAAAGGTGTTTTTGTTGAACGAAGATACAATTCTCGGCAAGATGTTTGGTTCTTACAGAGACATTTACCATGCGGACACAGAACACACCGGCGATGAAGCCGAGAATGTCCATATCCACATCTGGTGGATTAGGGTGACGGGAGTGATGCTTCTGTCTGATAACTAACTAGTCATCGTGACAGAAGCATCTCCGTCGACTCATTCACCACAAACCAGCAGACGTGAGCAGAGCTTCCGTCCGCGTTGAGAGTAGACCAGGTCTGGCGCGCGACTGCTTGCAGTAAGCAACCATATCCTGGAATTCTTCCACGAGCCTTTCGGCAACCGCGAGGCGATCACCGGTAAGCAGACCTGCAGCCTTGAGACTGGGGACAGCACCCATGTATCCAGACATGACAGCCTGCCACTTCTGGTCACGCGTGAGCGTGAACTGCAGCGAGCTGAAGTTGAACTCAGTGGGCTGGATCATGATGTAGCCGTCGTCGTTGGACAGGGGCTCGGGCTCATGCGGCGGCAAGCAAAGCTCACCACAGATGACCTTCCACCAGCGCAACTTGATGCGGCTCCATTTGCTGTCTGCGTCACCATCGCCCACATCGCAGACGATGATGTCGTGCGGACGGGCTCCGTAAAAACGCTCCGGTACGCTGACCGGGGTGCGGTTTTCCTTGGAGAGTGCCCCGTCATGCAGCCAGTATTTTTCACCAGCAGCTTCCAGGGGGACAGCATCGATAATGCCAGGGACAGCACAGCTGCCACGGATAGCTGCACCCAGAGGGCCGGCTTCAGTGGCGAGGAGGCGGTAAGTGCCATCAGCTTGACGCAGATGCACTCCCGTTTTGGTGAAGATGAGCTGATCGTCGCCGACACAGGCCATCGTCCAGTACTTTGAAGGCCAGATCGCAACCTTGCCCTCGATGAAGCCACCCAGTTTTTCGGAGCTAAGAACTCCGAAGCGAGGACGAGTTTTTTCGTACCGACGCTGCATCAGGGAGGCAAAGAGAATTTTCAACATGCCGCCGCGCCGAGTCAAAAGACTCGCGAAGTCGACATCGAGCGCTGTAGCGACAGCGGTTTTAGCGTCCATGCCAGAGGCAGTAAAAGCAGTGGGCAAAGACCCGCCGCTGATACCTCCGATGGACTTCCAGTTAGTGATCCCAGCGTGATGGCACGCAAGAACTACGCCTGCTCCTGCAAGAATAGCCCTGGACCCGCCGCTGGAAATAAGCAAGTGCATTTCCCTCGTCGAAGGCGTAGCCTCCGGCGGGGACTTGTTAGTATTCGAGCTCATTTTTATGCTCCGTTACACTTTGGCGGATGCCAATTGGAATTACAGCCAGTCAAAAGTCAGAGGCACTACATGAGTGCTCGCTGCTGGCTGAAATGAAAATGGGTGAGAAAGAAAGAGTGGGTTGGTTGTATCCCTGGGGTGGTTGAAGAAAAGTGCTTGTAGACACTAAGAGAAATCCGCCTGCGCGCTCAACAGCTCAAGGCTCTTAGAGAAGGCTCTGATCATGACTTTTGTTTTATAACTCTCTGCAAAAAGAGCCCATAAAGAGCGAAAAACTGTAAAGCTCGCTGGCCCGGCTCCGCGAAGCACAGCTAAACGCCCATGCGGTGGGACTTTACAAAGAAGCGGAGCTAGCGAAATACCTCAACCTTGTCAAGCACAAAACACTTCACACAACCGGGCGAGCACTTTGCAACCAGTCCGCAAAAATCAAAGCAAACGAGCTAGAAACCACTGTTTCCAAGCGGTCGCATTACTGTCGCTAATGTCAACTAAAACTGCACCAATTAAAAATCGAGCTGTCATCGCGCATGATGCTTTTTAAAGCAATTTCAGTATGAGTTAACTCCACACGCGCATTCCGAGAATTTCTTTAGCTAATTAAAGCTCATGATTCTTGAGATTAACAGCTGATCTCCCATAGGGTGCAGGCATCTTCAACAACACAAAGAAAAAAACATTGGTCTAACAAAACGCAGCGCAAAAACCCAAGACCTGACCCCACAGCTCCAACCTGCAAGTTCTCACTGAAATAGCGAGTTCCAGACAGGCTCAAGCTGCAACCAACCAGTGTTTAACCCAGACGTTGACCACGCCTGGCTTTGCTCTGCCTATGCACCGCCACTGCTTTGCTCTTGCACTGCTTTGGCTCTGCTCTCGTGCCGGTGCCGCTCCGCTGCACCGCTGCGCATTGCCTTCACGTTACGCCCTGCGCATACAGCGCGGATCTTCTTTAACCCGCATCGGGCACCCCGTGCTCAATGCAATCCGAATCTTCGGGAGAAAAACCCATGGCAAAGAATTACACCTCTGTGACCCAACGGGTCTGGCAGCTCATTGCCGAGAAGCCGGACGCGATTCATACGATTTTGCCAAGCCAGGATCGTGCGGCATCTCGTGCGCGCGACCTGCGTAAGAATTCTTCTGCGACCAGCGCTGCCAATCGTCCCGGATGCGTCGGCATCACGCGCGCCGAAGCCGGTCACATGATTGCCGAAGCGACTCTTTTCCTGCAAAGCAAGGGACTCTCGCGCGGTGATCGCATCTCCATCCTCGGCTGGGACACGTTCCACTTCCTCGCGTTGAGCCGTGCCGCAAAGGGTCTGGGACTCGTCCTCGCCCCGCCGCACCCCAACTCGACCAAAGAGCAGAACGTCCACGTCCTCAACGACTCGCAGCCGGCCATCATCATCGCCGACAATCAGCGTCTGATCGACACCCTCATCGACCTGTCGCAGTTCAAGCGCGTGCGCCTGAACGGTCAGGAAGTGGCTGCCGATCAAAGCGGTCTCGATGACAACCTGCCCACCTGCACCTTCGACGAAGTGTTCAAGCACTGCCCGAGCGTGCAGAACCGTGCGGTGGACGCAAACGGCGTAGTGCAGCCGCTCCAGTTCCGCGACGAAGCGAAAGCCGAATACGCGCGACTGCTCAAGCTCTTCACCACCCCGGGCGGCGCTCTGCCCTACGAGATGTCCGATCCGGTGCTGATCATCTACACCTCGGGCTCCACCGGTCTGCCCAAGGGCGTCGTGCACACGCACAATAGCCAGGCAGCCATCTGCGAGATGCTGCGCGGCGCCATGCCCTTCGGCGAAGAGCACATCATCATGCACCTTCTGCCCTGGTCGCACATCTTCGGTGAGACCAATGGTCGGGAGCTGGCAGAAGCGATGGGCTGCATCAACTCCTACGCCGAGCCGACCAACTTCAAGGACATGCTGCCCCTGATCCGGCCGCATCTGCTCCTCGCCGTGCCGCTGCTCTGGAATCGCCTCAAGAGCGAGGTCGAAAACCAGGTCAACGGTGCAGAAGATATCAAAACCTTGCTCAAGAAGCAGGGCTTCGCAATCTTCAAGAAAGCCAACTCGGCTGCCCTCAAGCTCTCGCTGGCCAAATGGGCGCTGTCCATCCGGACCTCGTCCGAGTACAGCAAGCCCGAGGTGAACGACAAGGACGGTGCAGTGGTGCGCACATTCAAGCGCATCAAGCACAGCCTGTCGCACGCCACCAGGCAACCTGGTCGCTGGGCTGCTCGCAAGTTCGTCTGCCCGGGCATCCTGGCCAAGGCTGGACTCGACCACATCGTCATGAGCGTCTCGGGCAGCGCGGCGATTCCGGCAGAGACGACCAAGTTCTTCCAGTACATCGGCGTCCAGCTGCGGGAGGGCTACGGCTCATCCGAAAGCGCTGGCGGCTGGTGCGTCAACCTGCTCGATGACTTCGAGATGGGTTCGCTGGGCAAGCCGCTTCCCGGTGCCGAAATCCGCATCGTCCCTGTCCCCGGCATGCCGGCTGGCACGGGCGAAGTGGAAGTGCGCGGCGACTTCATGTTCGCTGGCTACTGGCGCAATCCCGTCAAGACCGCCGAAGTCTTCACTGCCGACGGCTGGTTCAAGATGGGCGACACCGTGAGACACGCCGCCAACGGCCGCCTCTGGTTCGAAGGTCGCGGCAGCATCAAGAAGTTGAGCACCGGTGAGTTCTACTCGGAAGAGCGCGTGCAAACGGCTCTGGAAGCCTCTCCGCTGCTGTCGGCTGCTGTGCCGACGGGCGAAGGCTACGGCTGCATCGGCGCGCTGATGTTCCTCGACCCCGGCGCCGCCAAGCGTCTGGTCGGGTTGCCCAGCGATGGCAGTGACAAGTGGGAGTACTGGATCAACCATCCGCAGATCCTGGCTGCCTGCAAGGACATCGTCACCGCCGGCAACAAGGCGCTGCTGGAAGCTCCGGAGTCGCTCAAGTGGGAGCAGGTGCGCAAGTTTACCCTCTGCCCGGGTGAGCTGACCATCGAAAACGGTCTGCGCACCAACACCAACAAGCCCAAGAACAAGGAAGTGCGCAAGCTCTTCGCCGACAAAGTGACCAAGATGTACGGCTGACCACAAGTTAGCCCGAGCATCTGAACAATCCACAACTAAGCTAAATGCGCTACTCGGGCTGGTCAGTACACGTCAGTACGCACCAGTCCGAGAGTGTCATAGAGCGTTCGCCACTACAAAGGCCGATAGACCCTAACCGGTCTATTGGCCTTTGCCTTTTCAACTACCCCTTTAATCTCTTGTTCCTGACTCAGCAAACCTTTTCGCCCCACCCCTTTTTTTCTCAACTTCTACTACATTCTATAGTCTTACAAGCCATAGCAGATATTCTCTAGCAGACCGCAGCTTTAGACAGCCCAAAATAGTCCATAATTGCAATTTCTACTTTCAATGACAAATCCAATACCAATTCTTACTCAGGATCTTGATCTCCCTAGCATCAGCAGCTTCTTCTGGAGCAGTACCGTCGGCAACATATTCAAACCCAGAAAAATGAGAGAGGATGCCGCGAAAGGTATAAAAGAAAACGTGCAGATTCCTCGGATTGACAATGTCACTATCAAATTGCCCGTTGCTAACATAAATCTCGCCACTCTTTGAAAGATGTCGCAGATGCCCCGGCAACACACAAATTCCATGATTGTGGCTGTATGGCCGACTCAATTTGCCAGCCTTTACCATTTCTATGACTTCCATACGCTTGCTCAAATTGACATCAAAGTCATACTTACTGCGCATCTCGGTAAAAGGAAAAAACATAGCAGTGAGCGCCACCACAGCGTTTAACACAACAAACTTGAATCGCTGGAAGGGCTCAATACCCCTGGCCCTGAAGGCTCTCACCAATGCCCCAATAGAAACACAGACGAAGACCAGGACCACTCCCATCTCTAGCCAGGGAAAAATAAAAGGGGTCAACAGGTCAACAATATCCCAATAAAACGCGCACATAAGCAGCAGACTCAAACTGGCATAGAGAGACGGAGAAGACCAAAATTCAAATCTCTGCCCCCTATTTATCATCAAATTGACCTCAGCAAAACCAACTGCAAAAGACACAAAATAATTGTAAAGAAAGTATTGTAAAGCAATATTACATGGGCGTTTCAGGGTTTTTTCATTTTTCAAACGTCGCCACCGTGGGCGGTTGCGCTGTCAAACAGATTTAATTTTGAGCTTAACATAGCTGGCGTGTTTTTTCACCAGTCAAAAAAGAGAGACCCCGCCTCTCGTCCTGCCGTGCTCTAATACTCTCGTGCTGCCGTGCTCCAACACTCTCGTCCTGCCGTCCCTTCCGCCCCCCTCATCCTCGGTCGGCACCGTTAGCGGCAACAGCAATATTCGCCAGTTTAAGTAGAGCACCTCGTAACAGGTCGGTTTCTCTTTGCGTAGCATGCGCTCTTTGATAAAACTGCCTTAGCTCCATCATCACTCTGTCGTGATTGTAAGTCCTGGTAAAACCAGCATGGTGCAGGACCTTACCCAGGTGTTCAAACAAAATATCATCGGTACTACCAGTAGACAGCGGCTCAATCTCAGCCTCAAACCCAGACCCAGCCTCAACAACTGCACTCCCAGACCCAGCCCCAACAATAGCACTTCCAGATCCAACGTCAGCACTTCCACCGTCATTCAGCGCCTCCAGACAATTGGCTATTTCATAAGCACAGATACCAGCAGCTTGAGCCAGATTGAGTGCAGCAAAATCAGGATTGGTAGGCACAGTAACAATATGATGACAGCGCGCCAGCTCAGCATTGGTCAAACCATCGCGCTCATCACCAAAGACAATCGCCATTTTATTGCCCTTAGCCAGACGACTCAGCTCAGGTGCGATCACTCGTATCGGCACAGGCTCCAACTGTCTTTGCTGACAAGATGTGGTGCCAATAGCAACTGCAATATCAGCAAGAGCCTCTTCAAGGCTTTCAAACAATTCGCTATTTTTCAAAACATCTATAGCATCCACAGCCATACGCCTGGCTTCTGAGTCTTTATAGTCTTTTGGTGCTTTTACAAAACGCAATTTTGTAAAACCAAAATTTTTCATCACTCTGGCAATAGAGCCTATATTGCCTAAAAAATTAGGTCGCACCAGGACAAAATAGCAATTATCAAAACCAGCCAAAGCGCTACCTCAACCAATGCCACTAAAACTCACAGTGACATAGAGTATCATTATCCAATGAGCACAAGTCAAACAAAACCAGACACCATCACATTTAACTGCCGGGCAATTTTAAGCGATCTGGACGGCACTTTGATAGACAGTGAGCATTGTGTCGACTATGCCTGGCAAGTCTGGGCCGAGTCGCGCAATCTCGATGTCGAATACATCATGGCAAATGCCCACGGTCGCCGCACAGTTGATAGCGTCCGACTGCTTACACCTCACCTGGATCTGGACACAGAGGTCGCCTATCTCGAAGAACTAGAAGTAAGCTGCACCCGCGACATGATCCCAATACCGGGCACGCGCAAACTCTTTGATTTGCTGATAGAAGCCGATCTACACAAACATCTAGCGATAGTCACATCTGGCAGTCGCAAGCTGGCAACTCACAGATTGAGTCATGTGGGCTTTACCATTCCACGCGTCTTTGTCACCGCCGATGATATCACACAGGGCAAACCACATCCCGAGGGCTATATCTCAGCAGCTCGTGCTCTGGGCTTAGAGCCCAATCAATGCGTCGCTCTCGAAGACTCGCCGGCAGGTATCCATGCGGCAAAACAAGCCGGTGCAAAAGTGATTGCAATTGGCTTTAAAGCTGGCGATCGCGACATAAGCGAGGCCGATTGCGTCATCCACGATCTCACCCAGATAGACGCCAGGTTTAACGATGATGGCATCACCCTGATAGTCACACCAAACAAAAAATAGCCCCAAAAAACAAACAAAACAGCCAGAACGAGCTATCCAAACCACTTCTTGCAATTTTAAATTGCTAAGTCAAATAACCTAGCTCAAAGCTTTTATGCACTCTGGTCACGTCTTTGCCAAAGAGCCAATCAGTATTGACTAACTCCAGGGTATTAAAATCAAGCACATCGATTTGCTCGTGAGCGCGTGAGCGTACATATTCGAGCAGCTGTTCAGACGCCCCCTCAGTCAGTCTCGCTAGCGTAATCCAAAAGATCTCACTGTGCAATCCGACCAGTATGGGTAATTCTTCGACAGCAGCACCAAGCTCCTCAATCAGCTCATTGACACAAGATCCAACAAATCTGGCAAGCAAACCATGACTGTCAATGCATCTTACAACCAGTGTGTTACCAACTATACTCAAGCCTGAGACCGGCATGGCCAAGGGCTTCATAGCAGGTGTATGCGACATGAGTAGTCTCGTCAGATGACGACTGAGTTGATCTTTTGGTTTTAAATCAGGTAGACCAAACACAGTGAGATGCAGATTTGCAGGACCATAATAAAGATGCCCCGGAAACTTTGCCTGCAAATCCTGGCAAACAGTCATAAGCTTGTCCGTTTGCTGTGGCCGCATCACTACGGTATCACAAAGACGACTGAGATCTTTAGCACTGTAAGGTATGGGCGGCCAGGTAGCAGCCGCCTGCTCCAGCAACTTATCAAACAAATCAATTTGCGACTTTTGTATTGTGTTTGTGCTCTGCATCATCAATTCAACAACATTTTTTGCAAATCATTGGCCAGCTGCTCCATCGATTGATAACGATCCTGGGGCGCCTTGTTCAATGTTTTCATAATGATAGCATCCAGCTCTGGTGAAATTTTCACCTCAGGGACACTACTATGTTGCAACTGATTCAAAGTAATCTGTTGGGTAGTTTCTTGCGCATCAATCTCATCTTTTAACGAAGCCTTATCTCTGGGCAGCTCCGATCCATCAAACAAAGCGCTGATGCGACGTGGTTCTTCGTTGACTTGCTTAAACAATATCGCCAGTGAATGAGCCCCATCAAAAGGAGTTACACCAGCTAGCACATGATACATCACACAACCCAGGCTATAAATATCGCTGCGATAATCTAGCGATCCAGATAAACACTGCTCTGGACTCATATAACGCGGACTACCCAAAACCTGACCATGCTGTGTCAGTGTAATGCTCGATTCGCCTGGCGGGCGGCTCAACTTGGCTATACCAAAATCAAGCACCTTAACAAAATCGCCACCACTACTATCATCCAACAAAAATATATTGCCTGGCTTGATATCACGGTGGACGATGCCCGCGCCATGAGCGTGAGCCATTGCCCGACAGATTTGCAAAAATATTTTGAGTGCGCGCTTCTGCTCAAGACGCCCTTCTTTAGCCAACACAGCAGCAAGACTTTTGCCATCCAAAAATTCCATAACAAAATAAGTCTGGCCGCTCTCGCTGTAGCCATGACCCTTTAGGCCGACTAGATTGTCATGCCAGAGACTGGCCATAGCCATCGCCTCTCGATCAAATCGTTTGCGAGCTTCTTCATCAAGCGAAATATCAAGATTGAGCATCTTGATAGCAAAGAGATCATCGGTGAGCATGTGCCGACACAAATAAACTGTGGACATGCCTCCAGTGCCGAGCCTGCGAATCACCTGATAAACACCACCAATAATCTCACCAGAAGCAAGGATAACGGGCTCGGAAGTGTTTTTGCCTGACTGAGCATGACCACCCGGACAACTGCAAGCATCCACAAAGAGACCACAGCGGTTGCAGGTTTTCCAGAGCGTTATATCACTGACTTCACTTGGTTCCGATGGATTCATGGGCTGCTTAATGCTTGCCGCTTTCGTTTGATGGACTGGTCAAAGAAGTCTATCTCAAGTTGCCAATAATAGAAAGACTGTTTTTTATTCCACAAGGATGAAAAGCTTGTTGTCACTAAGTTACGATATTGGCGAACGAAGCCCGCTCCCCTGCCTCAATTACACGATTTAACTGGAGATTGATAGTGAGCCCCGCCAAAAAGCCAACCAGCAAAGTCACTCCAATCAAACGCAAAGCAGAACAAAGCAGTTATTACCAGGTCAAAGTCATGCTTGAAAGCTGCCCTTTGCCAGTATGGAGAAGACTGGTTATGCGCTCTGATGCGCCCCTGTCTCTTGTCCACGAAATTTTGCAGGTAGTAGTGGGTTGGGGCAACAATCACACCCATCTTTTTATCACCAGTAAAACTCAGTACGGTGCCCCCAATCCAGACATGCCAAAAGTCCAGGACCATCATCATATAAGACTATCTGAAGTGATGAAAAAAATTGGCGACACTATGGTCTACGACTATGACTTGAGTGAGACCTGGCACCATAATATTGTCCTTGAAGAAATCATTCCAACAAATGACACCTCTATGCTCGCTCGCTGCCTTATGGGCAAACGCGCATGTCCACCCGAGGATGTCGGCGGACCAATTGGTTATGCCAGATTTTTAGAAGCAATAGAAGATCCGCTACACGAAGATCATCAAGACGATCTCGACTGGATCGAATGCGACTTCGATCCCGATGCATTTGACGCCAGACTGGCTAATATGAGACTAGAACTCATGGAAGACCAGATCAGAGAAGGCGAAATCGTTTCAGTTTAAATCTCAAATCAAAAAACTGATCTAGTTAAAAAACTTAGCGTCCGTCTATGATTTAGACTGAGACAGCTGATGCTGATGCTGCAATTCTAGCCAATCTTGAAACATGTTCGACCAGCCTACGTGATCTGGGGCAAAGGATGTTGCTTTGCCCAATTTTCTTACCGCTTCATCCAGATTGTTATTGCGTTTATCAATCAAAGCCAGGTTGTACCAGGCCTCAGGCTGTTTGGGACTTTCTTCAATCAACTTATTCAAGACCGCAATAGCTTCTTCGTCTCTTCCAGCACGCTGATAGAGGGTACCCAACCCAATCGCTGCGCGATGAGCTTCAAAAGTCCCCGGCTTAGCCTCCATAACACTCTTAAAGGTGGCTTCAGCCAGCTTTACTTGAAACCGGCGCATCTGGATGTAACCACGATTGCAGAGATAGGCATAATACTCATCATCTGTTTTGGGATGATTAGTCAGGTAGTACTCATTGAGAGAATCAGCCATAGTCAGGTTGAAAGGCTCATTGGGATTGGAGCGCAATCTCTCCACTTGATCGGCGAATTGCGGCTCAGCTATGCGGTGCAAAATATTGACGATACCTGACCAGGCTTCGCCAAAGTCACTCTTAAGACTGAGTGCACTGACATAGAGTAAACGCGATTCTTTATCGCGGGCCAGTTGCTGGTCCATAAAAGCCAATGATGCCATTGTATAAATGTCATTGCAATCAAGCTCCAGAGCCTTTCTAAAGGCTTGTGCCGATTGCTTGTAATGATCTAGGCGCTGCTCGTTATGAGCTATCGCATGCCAGTAAAATTTGTCACCGGGCACCATCTCAGCGCATTTAGTAAAGGCTTTGACAGCGTAATCGTACTTGCCTTGCTTTTCGTATTCAGTACCAATATTTGACCAGGCAGTGACATCGTTTTTAGCATCAGCAGAAGGCTCTTTCATGGGATCTGTGCTGCGAGGCTCGATGCCCAGATCACGCAGATCAAACTCCAGTTTTTCACTAACGCCTGGCTTTGCCTTGCCCAGATAAGTACAACCTCCAAGCATGCCACTGGCACCTATAAGAGTCAGAGTTATTACACTGGCACTGAGGTAACGAGCGAGCCTGGAGGTTGTATAGGTAGACAAAGCCATCCTCGATTAATAAAAGGGCTGCCAGTTACGGCAGCCCAGCACTATTAGCTGCGAGATGTAGTTTCTTCGCCGCTTTCTTTTTCCTGAACTTTTTCAGTCTTGTCACCTTTAGCAGGTTTTTCAGTCTTCTCGGCTTTTTCAGCCTTTTCAGGTTGTTTTTCTTCTTTGTCAGCTTTGGTAGCTTTAACGACTTTTTTAGCGAGCTTTTTAAACTTGACGGTTTCGCCTTCAAGTTCAGTCTCGATTACATCGCCTTCTTTAAAGTTGCCTTGCAAGACTGCTTCTGCAAGCGCGTCTTCCAGCATGCGCTGGATGGCGCGGCGCAATGGTCTGGCACCATATGTAGGGTTATAACCCTCTTTGGCGATCAGATCTTTGCACTCGGTTGTAACCACGAGTTCCATACCTTGAGCTTCGATACGCTTTTGCAGATCGGCAGACATGATGTCGACGATGTAGCGGATTTCTTCTCTGGTCAACTGTTGGAAGACGATGATTTCGTCAATACGGTTGAGGAACTCAGGTCTGAAGGTCTTCTTCATGGAATCCATGACGAGGTCTTTGATCTTCTTATAGCGATCTGAATGCTCAGCGACTTCGGTTTGGACCTGGAAGCCGAGTGACAGAGCGGTCTTATCGATAAACTGAGCACCAACGTTACTGGTCATGATAATGATGGTGTTTTTGAAGTCTACGGTGCGACCCTTACTATCAGACAATCTACCGTCATCAAGGATTTGCAGAAGCACGTTGAATACATCAGGGTGCGCTTTTTCGATTTCGTCGAAGAGCACTACTGAGTATGGTTTACGACGTACTTGCTCGGTCAATTGACCGCCTTCCTGGTAGCCGACATAACCGGGAGGAGAACCAATCAACTTACTTGTTGTGTGGTGTTCCATAAATTCGGACATGTCGATACGGATTAAGTTGTCTTCGGAGCCAAAGAAATAACCAGCAAGCGCTTTGGCAAGCTCGGTTTTACCTACACCGGTAGGACCGGAGAAGATAAAGCTGCCGATTGGTCTGTCTGGATTTTTAAGGCCGACACGAGCACGACGAATAGCTTTGCAAACTGCTTCGACTGCGTCGTTTTGACCGATGACGCGCTGGTGCAGCACATCAGACATATGGAGCAGTCTTTCAGATTCGCCTTCAGTCAGCTTGAGTAGCGGGATACCGGTCCAGGCGCTGACTACGTGGGCAACTTCTTCGCCAGTAACAATCGGCTTTTCAGTCTCTTGCTTGGCTTTCCAGGCAGTTTGGATTTCTCTGATTTTTTCAGAGAGCTTGGTTTCTTGCTCACGCAATGAGGCAGCCTTTTCAAACTCCTGATTGCGGATAGCCATTTCTTTGTCACGACGCACTTTGCGCAGTTCTTTTTCGATTTCTTTGCCTTCTGGCGGCAGGCTCGATGCTCTCAAGCGTACACGGCTACTGGCTTCGTCCACGATATCGATAGCTTTGTCTGGCAAAAATCTATCAGAGATGTATCTATCTGAGAGTTTGCTGGCGTGCTCGATTGCTTCGTCAGAGATTATTAGTCTGTGGTGCTCTTCGTATTTGGGACGCAGACCACGCAAGATCTCGATGGTCTCATCGACCGACGGAGGATCTACGATAACAGGCTGGAATCTCCGCTCGAGAGCAGCGTCGCGCTCGATGTGCTTACGATACTCATCCATTGTGGTAGCGCCGATGCATTGTAGCTCGCCACGTGCCAGAGCTGGCTTAAGGATGTTGGCAGCGTCAATTGCGCCCTCGGCGGCACCAGCACCAATCAAGGTGTGGAGTTCGTCGATGACCAGCATGACATTACCGGCACCACGGATTTCGTCCATGATCTTCTTGAGACGCTCTTCAAATTCGCCGCGGTACTTGGTACCAGCTACCAGCAAACCGATGTCGAGCATAACAATCTTTTTGTCGAGGAGGATTTCTGGTACATCGGCATTGGAGATGCGGATTGCCAGACCCTCAGCGATAGCGGTCTTACCTACACCAGGCTCACCGATCAGCACAGGGTTGTTTTTGGTACGACGACCGAGGATTTGGATAACGCGCTCGATTTCTTTGTCGCGACCGACAACTGGATCGAGGCGGTTTTCTTGGGCAGCTTGAGTCATATTGACGCCAAACTCATCAAGAGTAGGAGTCTTGCTACGTCCAGTGGATGTAGTCGAGCTAGATGAGCCGCCACCGGCAGTGGCAGCGCCACTCTCGCCAAGGAGGCGGATGACATGGCTACGCACTTTGGTCAGGTCTACGCCCAGGTTTTCGAGGACGCGAGCAGCGACCCCCTCACCTTCGCGGATGAGACCCAGCAACAGGTGCTCTGTACCAATATAGTTGTGACCCAGTTGTCTGGCTTCGTCCCAGGACAACTCAAGCACTCTTTTGGCACGTGGTGTAAACGGTATTTCAACGGCTACAAATCCTGAGCCGCGTCCGATGATTTTTTCAACTTCCTGACGAGCGTCTTTAAGGTTGACACCCATCGATTTGAGGGTCTTGGCAGCGATTCCCGTACCTTCGCCGATTAGGCCAAGAAGGATTTGCTCCGTGCCCACAAAATTGTGACCAAGCCTGCGCGCTTCTTCTTGCGCGAGCATGATGACCTTGATCGCTTTTTCCGTGAACCTTTCAAACATGGCGGTACAAACCCCCCTTACCTTAAACAGAATCTCCAGATAACCACATAAGTGGGGTTGTGATGTTGGCATCCACTCCCAAATTTGTGGTTACATTCTAACACCATGCAATCCCGCTTTTTTTGGCAATGCAAGCTGATTTCAGCGTGTGAGCTGAAGAATTCATGAAGATCGCTGATTTTTAGGTCAGGCGTGGGTTTCTTGACCCGTTATAGGTTGAGCAAAATCGCACTCTTTAGCAGAGCAAGCAACCTGATCGCCACGTTTTAGCGTTTTGTAGATCAACATGCTGTTGCATTTGGGGCAAAAACTGGAGCCATTGGGTCCGCCACCGGTAACCGGTGGATACCAGTAAGCCGTTGTACAGCCGTTGGCTGAGTAATGGCTGCATCCAAAGAATATCTTGCCGCGTCTCGATTTCTTCTCGACTATCTGCCCGCCGCAGCCCTCTCTGGGGCAATCAACGCCAGTGGTCTTGAGAATTGGTCTTTGCTCTTTGCACTCCTCGGAGGAGCAGATCAAATAGTCACCATAGCGACCATAGTGGATAAGCATTGGTGACGCACAGGTTTTGCATAGCTCATCGGATGGTCTGTCTTCTGGGACAGGTTCACCATCTTTGGTGAGGGCAATCTTGGTTTTGCATTCGGGATAACCGACACAACCCAAAAACTGACCAAATCTGGATGAGCGGATAGCCATAGCCTGACCGCACTCTGGACAGAGCTTATCGGAGAGGATAAGCACCTTGTTCATGTTCTCTTCGGCTTCTTTCAAAGTCTTTTTGAAAGGATCATAAAAGACCTTGAGCATGCCGCGCCAATCGACTTTATCTTCTTCGATTTGGTCCAGCTTGGCTTCCATTTCTGCCGTAAAGCCGACATCCACGATATTGCCAAAGTGCTCGACCAGGAGCGCGTTTACAGCTTGACCCAGCTTGGTGGGGCAAAGTGATTTTTGTTGACGCTCTACATATTTACGATCCACTACAGTGCTCACTGTGGCAGCAAATGTAGACGGTCTGCCGATGCCAAGCTCTTCCAGAGTCTTGATCATGCTGGCTTCTGTAAAGCGCGGCGGTGGTTGTGTGAAGTGCTGAGTGGGCAAAATGTCTTTCAGCTTGAGCTCTTCACCCTTCTTAAGATCTGGCAAATTGCCTGATTCATCATCATCTTCAGCTTCGTTAGTGGGAGTGTCACTGGCAGCGTCAGTGATTGTGTCCTTGGTCAATCTGTCATAGACGATTGTAAAACCAGGGAATTTCTTCTCTGAAGCAGATGCTCTAAAGAGCGCTTCTCCAGCAGCGATTTCTACTGAACGAGTGAGGATTTCGGCACTGGCCATCTGGCTTGCCATAAATCTTTCCCAGATTAGTTTATAGACTTTGTACTCGTCTGGCTTGAGCACAGGGCGCAAAGACTCAGGTGTACGCTCGGGATAAGCAGGACGGATAGCTTCGTGGGCATCCTGTACTGATTTGCCTTTGCGCGCATACTGGCGCGGTTTATCTGGATAGTATTGCTTGCCATAACGGCTGACAATAAACTTCTTCGCCTCATCCTGCGCTTGTTGAGCGACACGGGTAGAGTCTGTTCTCATATATGTGATGAGACCGGTAGGACCTTCCGCACCAAGCTCAATACCTTCATACAGTTTTTGAGCCACTTGCATGGTTTTTTTAACTGGGAAGTTGAGGAAGGTTGCCGCTTCGCGCTGCAAAGTGGAAGTGATAAAAGGAGCCTGGGGTGAGCGTTGACTGGTCTTTTCTGTAACAGTCGCTACCTTGAACTCTTCTTTGTTGGACTTTTTGACAATCTCATCAGCCAGCTTTTTGCTGTCGATGACCATTGATTGCGCTGTACCTTTTTCGGAGGCAGCAATTACACGCTTGCCTTTCCATTTAGAGAGAGGTGCGGTAAAAAAGGCTTTGGAACGCGCTCTTCCGAGTTCGGCTTTAATTTGCCAGTACTCTTGCGGCTCAAATCCCTCTACTTCTTGCTCACGCTCACAAATCAAGCGCACTGCTACTGATTGCACACGACCAGCGGAACGGCCATTGACCTTGCGCCAGAGCAAAGGACTGATTTTGTATCCCACCAGACGATCTAGCAAACGTCTTGCTTGCTGAGCATCTACCAGCTTTTTATCAATCCTCCTTGGAGACTTGATAGCAGCCAGTACTGCGTCTTTGGTGATTTCGTTAAACTCGATACGCTGTACTTTCTTTTCAGAGAGTCCAAGTATTTCTGCCAGGTGCCAGGCAATGGCTTCACCCTCACGGTCAGGGTCGGGCGCCAGATAGACTCTATCCACATTGGCGGCGGCTTCTTTGAGCTCTTCCACCATGGGCTCTTTTTCCTTGAGGATTTCGTACTGCGGTTCGAAATTCTTGCGGACGTTGACTCCCAACTTATTCTTCGGCAAATCGCGTACGTGACCGGCTGAGGCTTTTACTTGATAATCCTTGCCGAGGATTTTGCTGATTGTTTTGGCTTTGGAAGGGGATTCTACGATTACTAGTGATTTGGGCATTTCTTTTATTGATTGCTGAATTGGCTGTAGTAGACGGTTGCAACGATACCGTTATCTGACAGATAGCCTGTCAAGATACGCTCTTGAGGGTCGAGTATATCACGGTAAGAAATACCAACCCAAGCTTAACAATTTATAAGAATGTCCGATAACTCAGCAGTGAGGGTTGCCACTAAGGCTTCGGCATTTGCACCCAAAGGCCTCAGGGTGGCGATTCTATGGTCCGCGATCCCATCCTTTATAGAGAGTTTTTGAGGGCTCTCAAAATTTTTGCCGATTTCCGTTGCTTCGCGTAACAGTTGCCCACCCTGGTCCTTTTGCGAGCCATTGCAAAAATATTTTGCAATTCTTGGATCATTTGTCTGCTTGACTATCTCCAGATCAATTTTTAGATGATCCCGGCCAGCCAAAAAGTTTTGTCCACCCACATCAAAAAACTCAGCCCACTCCAGGATCAAAATCATCGGGCTATCCATGGATTCTTCTAGCTCTACAGCAAGCATGGTCAAATCCATGACTTCACCGGTGTTGCCGGCTCTGTATAAATCCATATGAAATAGCGGGAGCGCACCCGAGTAATACTCGTTGAGCATAGTAAATGTAGGGGACGAAATTATCTCTTTGACGCCAAGAGCAGCACCCACTGCCTTAGTCAGGGCAGTCTTACCAGCGCCAAGTGGTCCACTCAGAGCAATGATCAATGCCTCGTCCAGGTCTTCGTTAGACAACGCCGCTCGCGCTATTGCAGCGCCCAAGCGTGCAGTCTCAGCTAGATCTAGTAGTGCTATCTGCATATTAAATAAGGGTCCCAGTCAAGGACGGGCATGAGTTTTGACCCGGAAATACCAGGTGGGGAACCTCCTTACCCCCTTGCCGTTTCCTACTCCGAGGCTCGTCTGAGGAGCCAGCGGTTCTTAGGTATACGTCGGAGACTCGAGTGGGTACCCCGTTCACTCAAAAAAGTAGGACAAAACTTTGTAGCAGTGTCCATGACCGAGACTAAAGGGATCATAATCGCGCGCGTCAGGCATGTCAACGACAAAACAGGGCAAAAGACAAGCTGTTTACTTGCCTTTAGCTCCGCCGTAATAGCGCACATAGAGGTTACTGCCGTCATTCTGCAGTTTTGCAGCGCCTGGCACCTTACTCTTTTTCATTTGAGATTTAAAGTTATCCATAGATTGATCCACTAGAGCTTGTTTTTCTTTGCTCTTTTGGCGCAGCTCATCAGCACGCTCTTGGCCCATCTGCTCATGCATGCGCGCGGCTTCTAAGGTTGGAGATGTATAAATAGAATCAGCATTTGGCTTAACTGGACCAGTACCCAGGTTACCAGGGCGCTGCCCCTCACGTATGCTATAAGGCACATAGCCCGGAATGCGCTCACTGAGCGGCACATAACCGTCGTCAGTACTGCGTGACCAGACCTGAGGCCTGGCCGGCGGAGCGTTATCAATGATTTGACGCGCCTTTTGCTTACCGACTTCGATTTCTCGCTTAGCTCTTTCTTCGTAATACTCTTGTATGCGCACTTTTTCTAAATTGCGCTGTGCTTCAGCATATGCATCAAGCGCCTTTTGCTTCCGCTGTGAATTACTGACAGCACCACTTGTGGCACCAGCGGGCTTAACGCTTACAGCAACTGGTCGCTTGGGCTGAGCCACTGGAGCTTCGGCCCCCACAGGAGGCTCGGTGGGCAATGCTGGATGACCGTTTGCAGTGCGTTTTTGATTCCATTCATGGACACCAGTATGGTAAGTGTTTTCCTGTCCAGGTTGATTCCATACCTGCACACGAGATGTGGGTATGTAGTTTTTTGGCTGTGTAAAGCCCTGGGCGCTGACTACAGTCACACTCAAATTTTGAGCACATAGTAAACCAGCACACGATAAAATTATCCTGTACCTTACAACCATTGCCGCTTTTGCGTTACTACCCAATCTCTTTCCTTGATGATAAGCTCTCTGTTTATTATAGTCTCCAATTGCCTGGGCTGCTCTATATGCCACTAAAGCATTATCCAATTGACCCGATAACAGCAAAACAATCAACCAGCCGATCACGCGCCCCCGAGCGTATGACTCTTACAAAGCTTGGACTGAGCCTATCGTCATTGACTTTGCTGTATGCATCTAGTGCCGCTATTGCACAGGGTCGAGAACAACTACCCTATCAAGCACCGCCACCAGATCAATATCAACCACAGCCTCAATCGTCGCCATTTAGACCAGCGACTGAGAGGCGCTTGTTGCCAGCTGCACCCAGTCCATCTGAGCCAAAAGCTAGTGCTATTCAGACAACCAACACCGATACCACTTTAGTGCCGTCAGATGATCCCAATGAGCAAACCTCTGATATGGACAGCTCAACACAATTTACTCAAATCGCTCAACCAGAGGGCACTCCTGCTCTCAACGTGATCGTACCAGCCGAGCGACCACCCGTGCCAACGCCACCGCCAGTGGCACTACCACCAATAGGACGCACCGAGGTCAAACCTCCTGAATCCTGGCGTATCAAAGCCAATAATCTATTTAAAACCGCGCCAGACAAAAACAAAATTTGCCAGTCACTTTACAGTGGCAATCTAAACGACACAATCAATAGCATTGTGCAAACCTTTAAACAACAAGGTTATAAAATCGGCGAAGTCAACGCCAGATCCGGACATATCCTCATTTTGCTCGATAACTTCAATCGTACAAGCAACGGCAACTTCGACCACCAGGACCGCAGAGACTACACTGCCACAGCCACTTCCAAAGAAAGAGTAATAATCGCTGTAAGGACCAATGTGCCCAATCAAGACTGCGAAATAAGAGCATTTGTCGATGGTCGCAACAAGATCCTGACGATGGACAAAGTCCGTCAAACTCTGGACCAACTGCGTCCTGTGGCTAATCCCTCCACTGACGAAATGTTGTAGATACTAATGCAAACCGAAAAAGACAAACCAATCAGATTGGGTATAACTGGCACCATTGCTTCCGGCAAATCAGCTGTGGGACGCATTCTCGCCCTGCGTGGTATTGCTGTTATTGATACCGATAGAGTGGTGCATGACTTACTTACATATGATGAGACCACCAAAAAAGCCATTGTGCAAGAATTTGGTGAATCAGTACTCTCCAACGATCCCGTACCTGGAGACAAGCCAGATATGCCTGGCAGCAAACACGCCCGCTTATCTCCCATCGACCGCAAAATACTGGGCTCGATTGTCTTTCATAGTGAGAGCAAGCGTCGCAAACTAGAAGCCATAATCCATCCCAATGTCATACTCTCCTGTCGCAGACGTGTAGCTGAGCTAGGCAACCAGCAACTAATAGCAATACTGGTGCCACTTTTATTTGAAGCCAATCTAGAAGGCGAATACGATGTAATCTGGTCAGTCTACACCAAACCAGAAGTACTGAGAGAACGTCTTGCCACAAGAGACAAAATGTCAGAAGAAGAAATCCAAAGACGTTTAGCTGCACAATTACCACAAGACGAAAAAGCCAAAAGAGCTGACCAGGTAATCGATAACTCCGGTAACTATGCTGAAACAGAAAGACAAGTAAATGTGCTGCTCGACAAATTGCTGGCCACCGCGGGAGTCTAAAATAGCAATGCCGCTCAAAGTATCAGTAATAAAGGCACTGCAAGCACTAACGCCTAAATGTTCGGGCTTGACGCCTCTATTGATAACTTTACCGATTGTGACTGTTGCGGTTTTGTCCGCTCTAGTCTTGACCACGGCAGCGCTACCCGCTCAGGCAGCGCCTCAAAGCAAGGCCCAGACCAGCGCAACTAAAATCATCCAGGCTCCCGCTGCACCAGTCAAAAGCGCAGATGGCTTTGACCTTTATCAAACCAGCACAATTAAAGGTGACTTTAACGTCTTTGTCTCCAGTCAGGGTATAAAAATCTTTGACCGCAAAAACATTACAGGCATCGTCGCCAAGCCACCACTGTGGGATGTATATACCTACAACAATGTGACCAGGCGCGTTTGCAAGCAAACTTTTAAAGCCTACAAAGGCATGGGCCACGACGCCGATGATACTACCGGTGGCGCCAATATGCTGGCTCTACCTCTAGCCAAAGGCAAACCCACAGATTTACATGGTATCGCTGCCATTGAGTGCGCCACATCTCCAGAGTTTCAAAAGACACAGCTCAAAGACCTGGAGCGCGAATCCGCCGATCCGAGATTTCCTAAATGGGCTGAGTTTTTGTATGCAGATAAAGCACTGATACCTGCTAGAGCAGCTACAATACTTTGTCGCTTTTATTGTGTGCCAGATAAAGGCAGCATCCCACTGCAATTTAAATATCTCAGTCTGCGCGATGAGCTACACACACTGCTTATAACCAGCACACTCAAACCTATGAAAACATTGCAAAACGGTTTTGATCCGCCTAATGACGGCTACAAAACAGTAAGCGATCCAGCCAAACTAGCTGACAAAGTCAAAGACACCCCATTGCGTAAAACCATCGAAAACGTGCGAAAACACAACAAACAACAATAGTCGCCCCAAAGGAAACACCAATGCTCAGCCCCAAATCCATTGCAACCATATCCATATTGGTAGCTGTTTACAGCTTTATGCAAGCAACTGATACGCTGGCACAAAAAACCGCTGGCGACAAAAAGACCAAAGGCAGCACCGCCAAACCAGCTAAAGGTGAGCTCTCGGCCAAACAAGCAGAGGACCTCGTGCGCAACCGCAAAGAGGTCAAAGAGTGGCTAGCACTATTTGCCAAAGCAAAAATGGATCATCGCAAAGTCGGCACACCACAAATAGAAGTCGAAAGAGATGGAGCCAACTGGATGGTCCATGTGTATGAGCAAATGCCTGACCATACAGCAACATTTAACTGGTACACAATTGACCCCAAAACATCCAAGATAACAACGATGTTTTAATCAGCGCAATCAAAGCCTGATAAGTGCGGGATCTTCGTATTTACCCCACTGGGATGAACTAAATTTGCCACAAACCACTCCTAACCTGAGAAGACGCAAAGCTAACGCTGCGTTTTTTCTTAGACCTGGAGTTGGACATGCCACAAGAGACTTTTGACGCCAAAGCCGCTGCCGATAAGCCCGCAAGCTGGACCGAAGCAAACGTCATCAATCCCATCACCAACACAGCTGCCGACGCCTATAATGCGCTTATCTACAACACTTTTGGCAAAGCTGCCAACGCCGCCTCACAGGCTATCGCAGACAAAGACATAGTCTCAAGAGCTGGTCACTCAAAAGTCGGCGCCGCAGATGGTCTCAGCAAAGAATCAGCCACTCAAGCAGTAGTTACTGGCGTCGGTCTGGCCGCCGTTTATGTCGTCTCTGGTCGCACGGCTAGCGGACTATTGCGCTTGGCAGAGCGCGGTCTAGCCGTCGAAGCCCGTACCGCTCCAGTGCTAGGCACACAAAACGCTGCCGGTCTTGTCCGCACTATGACCAGTGACAAAACCGGTCAGATTGTCGGCGCTGTAGCCTATGACGGACTGCGAGACCTAAAAGCTGATGAGACCCGCCTGGGCAATATGGCAGGCTCACTGACAGCCTTTTCAATCTACGAAAAATTCAACCCTAAACTAGCTCCCCTCGCTTTTGGCAACAAGATGCTCGGTCACGCCGCTGTCGGTGCTGCCGGTGCCGCCTCGTCAAAAGTAGTCTCTGACACTGTCTCAGGCAACTCAATCAATAGCACCGAAATACTCAATCAGATGATCGCGGGTGGCGCCATGAATATGGTCCTGCCTGGTGCCCAGAGACTAGCTGGCAAGAGTATCGGCATGGTCAACGATAAACTCGGTCGCGGCAACCCTGTCGAGCGTGACCTCAAACTCAATGGTCTGGCTGGCAAATCAGAGACTCTCGACGACCTGGCTGGCAAAGTATCGACTCTGCGCGTCAAAACCGGACAAGAAACCACCAACCTGCAAGGCAAAGAAGTCAGCCTGCAAGGCAAAGGCACCGCTGCCGACCGCGCTCACGAATTTGGTCACGAATGGTTTTTGAAATCACACAAAGCCGACTTTGACGCTGTTGCCAAAACACTGCGCAGTGGAGATGAGGTCAAAGCATATTTTGACTATCGCCATCTGAGACTGGCATCAGAGACTTATGCTCACAAAATGGAAGCAAAAGTAGCTGCAGAAGTAGGCGATAAGCGCTTTGTCGAGACTAGCTCCGAAAAAATCGGCAACCTTAAAACACCTCAAGGCATGACCTACGAAGAACAGTGGCGCAGAGAGTTTGAAAAGTTTAAAGCCACAGACGGCAAGGTTGTAGCCGAAATCGACTACCGCGATGTACCCACCATTGTCGGTGTCCAGAGCCTGCGCGAGGTCGCTGCCCAGGATCCTAAAGCGATGAAAGCAATTATGAAAGACGAGTATTATCCTAAGCTCAAACAAGCATTTCCTGATGCCAGTGAGTACGAAAAACGCTCTACCTACCACGAATATCTACTCGACAGAAATGGCACATGGGATGCTGTTGCACTGCGCGGCAGCAACGGTCAAATCATCGGCGGCATCCAGTCACAAGTAATTGATGTAAATGGTCAGGTACTCAAAAAAGCCGTCTGGGGAGAGCACATCTGGCTGGCTCCTGATGCTCGTTCCTTTCCAAACTTCCGCGGGCTGATGAATGTCGCCGCCGATAGATTTAGAGCATCCGGCTCGCAAATGGCGTTTATGGAGTTTAACGACAGAGCCAAAATGTCTCTTGCTGAGATGGTCCAGGACGCCAAAGGTGGACTAACTACCGAGGCTCGCGAAGTAATCTGGGGACGTTTTGCCAACAAAGGTCTCAATATCCTGCACTTTAAGGACGGCAAAATCGCGCCCTACGCCCAACCCGGTATGGACGGACAAGCTCCAGTCAACTATCTGACACTGGCTCTGATTGGCCTCGATGGCAAAAACCTCGCTGGCAAAAAGTTGCCTACACAGGACTATCTCCAACTCTTGCAAAAAGCTCACGGCACAATCGTTGACGTCAAAGTAGATCCGACAGTACTGGCTTACACCAAAGTGCTCGAAGAACGCATGGCTAAAGGCGAAACCAAAATGACATTTGCCAGATTGGCAGATACCACAGTTGGACGCATCGTAGGCAGTCACTACGGCAGAAGCGGCAAATAAGCTGAATACTTAGTGGAGCAATTATGCCTGTTAGTGATGCGCCAAATCCAGGTCATGAGAGTGATCGAAGTGAATCTCATAGCACTACCAGCGGTGCTACGCTAGATTGGGCCGCAAATACTGTTAGCGACATCTATCACTCAGCGCGGGCAGCCATGCCCGTTAAAGATCAGTACAAAGATATTGCCCTGGCGGGAATTGCCATAGTCGGCGGCGCAACCGCTGCTCAGGTGCTGCTTAAAAAATCACTCGTCAGTGCGCCAGTACAGCTAGCCGCGCGCAGAGGGAGTCAAAATCGTGCCTCTCACTGCCGACAATTTGCCGCAAGCAGTAAAGGCTGCCAAAGACGGCTTTAGCTACGGCTGGCCAGTACTCAATCCAGGCAAAGACTTTAAGGCATCACTCAATCCGATGCTCAATGCTCGCATCTCTACCGATCCAAAAGTCGAGATGAACAGCCGCTATTGGTTGGCTGTCGACAAAAACAACAATGTCCTGGGTACAACTGGTCTCTACGAAAGCGCCAGAGATCAAAGCGAAGCAGCCTGGCTGGGCTGGATGTCTGTGCGTGGAGCCTATCGCGGTCAGGGCATCGGCAAAATGCTATTAGAGCACTCCGCACAACAAGCAAAAGCCGATGGCAAACAGTATTTGCGTCTCTATACCAGCACTTCAAAAGGCGAGGCCGCTGCCCAGGGACTATACGAGAGCCAGGGATTTAAACTGGTCGGCCGCGAGCCCCACAGCCTGCCGCGTATCCTCCAGAGACTGGGCGGCGAAAAAAACACCCTGGAAATTTTGTTTAGAGAGAAAAAACTCTAGAAATACGCCGCTTTACAAAACGCATGAATAGAACCACGCTTTAGCACCAGCCACCTGAGACAGTGTCAACGGTTGCCACTAACCTGTTGTGCAATCACTGACGGGCAGCCTATTGCGTCAAAAACACAAGAAATAAGCTTGCGACCATTGGTTTTAGTTCAGATTGCCAGACAAGCATAACAATGCTACACCTCGCTTGCTATGCGGCAGTAAATCTTGTTAGCACTAATTGATTCTCGTATTTACCTCTACAAACTTACTCTCCAACTTTTAAAACAAACAAAGCCAGCCATTCTAGCCACCAACGCCTGCAAACACCTTGCAGGAAGTATCAAACAACCTTTTGAGGAATCAAAATGCAAAACAATAGCTCATCTTTTCCACAACTATTTGCAAGCAATCAGGACTCAAGCAGCACTGCCAGAGACGACAATGGAGTCGACGACACTATCTACTTTTACAAGCAAAGTGAAATACCCTACGGCGTATTCTCCAACTTTCCTTTCTTCAAAATTGTCATAGATGGCGAAGAATGGAACTCCAGTGAGATTTACTTTCAGGCGAAGAAGTTCGAAGGAACTGAGCACGAAGCCATATTGAAAGCCGCTGAAACATCTAAAGAAGCCGCAAAGATGGGTCGTGATCACAGTCGTCCACTGAGGGCAGATTGGAATGCATCAATGGACTTTAGTAAATTGCCTGACAGCAGGGAAGCGTACTATCTCTCCAGCCGCTGGAACAAGTATGTCGGCAGACCAATGCTGGTCAAAGACTATTACATGCTTATTGCAGTATTGGCTAAATTCACTCAGCATCCCGAGCTTCGCACACTGCTTATAGACACAGGTAAAGCTCTACTGGTCGAGCATACCGAAAACGACAATTACTGGGCTGACGGCGGAGACGGCACTGGAGAAAACATTTTGGGAAGAATCCTGATGATTGCTAGAGAGGTCCTGAGCAACTAACAACGAGAATGGCCGATGGACATGGACGTCCATCTGAGCCAGTCAAAAAATTTCCAAATTCCTACTACAACGCTTCGTATCCATAACAGATCATGGGACCGATCATCACAACTTTATTACGTACTAGTGCGAGATACTGCCGGGAGGCTGCTTTAACTCAGTATTTGGGACAAAAAGCACTTAAAACTATCAGCCTCTAACGACTAAAGTGCCTTGTAATGCTTATTTATTTCAATAGAGCGGATGATCGCCGCCTTATTCTCCACCGGCAGCTCATGCCACACTTTATGTAGTTTTTGCTCACGGGCTTTCTCAATCGGTGCAATAGCTTGCTCAACTCTTTTTGTAAAAGCATCGAGATGAGGAGTAGCAGGGGGATTGTTTTTAGTCCGGTAAATGGACCAGTGATCGTATTCCTCACGCTTAGCCTGCTCGTGCTCAACTATCTGTCTTTCACGTGGACTGAGAGATTGCCAGAGATTTCCAGCGACGGCGCTTTCCTTTCTAAAAGTATCAAAAGTGGCCATTCTTGCCTTGCTCGCGTAGTTATTTGCCTCCCACCCTCCCGGGTAGGAGATGGAGCCATCATCAAAACCAGGATAGGCTTTACCCATAGCAACTTCAACCGCTCGGTGAGCCGCTGCAACATGACTTGGTTGACCAGGAGGAGCAACATAATCACCACGCCTGATGCGCTCTTCCACCACCCTATTGATACCCTTGTCTAAGTTCTCAAAAAACATAGTCGGAGTGATATCGTGGAGTACCCGATCCCTTAGATTACTGTTAGTCGACTCATATTTATTGCCAGTTGAACTGTCTTCATTTGCTCGATAGATGCGATGAGTTGAAGGGTATTCAGGCTTGACGCCTTGACTCTCTGATGACATGGTAAAGCTCCTAACAAAAGAAAATAGTCGGCTGACAGTCTCAAACTTATCGGATAGAAACGACCAAAGTGTGGTGATCTTGTGACGAATGTGTGTCAAGGATGACAAAAGAAAGGCGGATCTGGAATGCCAGAAGCACAGTCGTTTGACTCTAATCAGGTATGCTAGGATCCTTTGCATGCAGCCTACCGTCTCAAATGCCCACATTGCAGCACTCAAAAAAGTAGTGCACGTACTAAACGAGCACCAGATCCCTTATCAAATTACCGGGGGCTTTGCGGGCAATATCTATGGCTCGCTCTGGCCGCCACACGACATCGATTTAGAAGTCAGCGCCAGAGATATGCCGCTCTTGGCCGGGCTATTTGCAGACCACATCACACAACCTCTGCATCACTTTATCAACGATGAGTTTGACCTCTGGCTGATCACGCTCGACATAGACGGCATTGAGATAGACATTAATCAGGCAGAGGAGTGCTACCTGATCAATAAAGCTGGTCAAAAACAACTATTGTGCACAGATCTGAGCACAGCCGAAGTCCACGACTTTATGGGGATTAAAGTATCGGTCCAACCCCTGGAACAGCTTATTGCCTATAAAAAGACCATAGGCAGAGTAGCTGATGTAGCGGACCTGTCTCTCTTGCTATTTGCGGCTCAAGGCTTAAACTCGGACTAGCGCAGAGGTTGGTCTAGTTACAGCACTAAAAACTAGTGTCCCCTGCGAACATCATCCATACCCTTGCTCCAGGCGTGCTTTAAAGCATCATAGCTACAAATAACACCCAATACTGGCAAAACAATGATTGCCCCAAGAGCAAGCTTTATGCAAGTCAGTTTAGTATCGTCACTCATTAAAAACGCCCTTAGCTAAGCTCTTCAAAAATCTGTTTTAACCATCAATCTGTGTAAGCAAACTTCAATTGACTCTCTAATGTATCCTATCAAAACCCGCGCAACTCGTAGAAACCAACCTGAAATTACAAGAAAATTCCAGTGACCAATTTGCGCGGCACGTGAGTTGAACCACCAATACAAACTGCTATGATGGAAGAGTCACCAACAACTGACAGTATCAGAGTCAGAGGAAATGTCTTTATGTCACGAGCTAAAAGACCATTAGACATAGCTCTCCTGTTCACCATGACGGCTTGCTCGCTAGCCCTGTGTGCACCACCAGCCCAGGCCGATCAGCACGCCATGCTAGGCGGAGACGAGGCTAACACCCAAGCTAAGATTTTGACTAAGGGCATCAACTGGCAGACATCACTGCCGCAAGCAAAAAAACAAGCTCAGTCTGATGGGCGACTAATACTCTGGGTGCACATGCTGGGCAATATCGACGGCTTTGCCTGAAGTGCCGCCAATAGTTTAAGAGCCGTGTCGCTCTCTCAAGAACCAGCCTACTCCTACATCAGACGCCGCTATGTCTGCGGCTACCGCAATATCATGTCCGAGCCTTACGCCGGTAACTCTGGCGTCCATCCCATCAACGGTATGGCAGTTGGTACGACAAATGGCGCCGGTCCCCACAATCTCCAGCTCTTTGCCCTGGCCCAGGATGGCACTGTGCTGACCTGCTTGCCAGGATTTTGGGACCCCAACGATCTAGTCTCTGAGCTAGAACTAGCCGAGCGCCTCAACGCAGTGCACACAGACAAATACATCACAGCTGACAAAAAAGCTGAGATATTTAAGAGTATGCATCTTGAGCATGAGCGCCAGCACTCCTCAGAGACTATTGCCCGCAGCCAGCTCCAAGGCTTTGATCGGCTCAATATCTACAAACACGGCGCCATGCTCTCTGACTGCGTAGCAGATCCAACCCTGCTCAAAGACGCAGATCCGCATCATCTCAATGCCGCTGCCTTTAAGACCACGGACCGCATCTATCACGACCGCATGAGCAAGCACCCCTTTGAGGCTTATCAGAGCTTTGATGTAGTCGGCTATACCAACTACGGCACCACTCACTACGATCGCGGCGAAAACGACCACGACCCAGCCACCAAACTCGCTACAAAAAACAAAGACCTGCGCCATCTCACTCAAGCGACTGAGACAGTAGCCTTTGTCTCCACGCCCAAAGCTGCTACCGGTGCCAATCGCGACATCACAAAAATGTACGCTGATCTGACTAAAGCGCAAAGCCTCGATGGCAAAAGCAAGCCAGAGCAATTTGCCATACTGTCCAGCCAAAAAAAATGGCGACAAGCATATGCTGTAGCCACTCAAATCATCCAGGAGAGCCCGACCAAACCAGATGGTTATGAGATGAGAGCAGCTGCATCACTGGCTCTATCCTATCCAGCACAAGCCCAAAATGACGCAGCAAGAGCGCTCTGGCTGGGCTCTCGCAAACCATCTGTGATCAGAGTCAAGCATCAGGCCGAACAAGCCCTCAAGGCTAAAAAAGGTCATCTAGCTTATACCGATAGATGAATGTCTATCCATCAGCGCCAGTCTTAAGTAGTGATCTGTTACCCTTCTGCCTTGGTCTTCAAAGACTTAAGCATGGTAGGTAAGTAACCTTTTACTTGATTGTGCAAAATCCAGGCTGGTAGCCACATGCCGCCATCGAGATAGATTGAATAAGTGACTTTTGTACCGGTATTATTCTTTAGCGGTGCAAATTCCCAAGCGCCTTTGCACTCTTTGAGTGAGCCACGTACACGCGACCATGTAATCGACTGAGGACACTTCTCTTTGAGCGCCACGACATAGTCAAACTTTATCGGAGAGCCCGCTGGCTGGATAAACTGCCGCACCAACTTGGTATCACCATCGGTGCCTACCACCTCACACTTTTTGAGATTGCTAAAGATCTCATCGGCATGATCATAGTCAGTGACAAGCTGCCAGACTTTTTCTGCTGGCGCATCTATCTCGATAGCACCCACTGCATAGTTAAATCCGCCTTCTTTCTTTTCGGAGACTACGGCTTTAGCCTCTTTGTGTCTCACTTTAGAGCCAGTCTCTTTGGCAATACACAGATCAGCATTTGTAATCATGCTCATAACTGATAACAAACACAGACTCAAAGATATCGTCCTGACTGCTGAGCATTTGCGACCACCCACTGTTGAGCTAGGCGAGCACTCTGCTGATTTAAATGGCATCTTAAACAAAGGTCGACCTCGGCATCCATGACTGACTGGATCTATACCACATCGCTGCCTGCTATCTGCCATTTATCCCATCGACAACCCTTTAATTAACACATAGCTCAAACCAAGTCCCCTGACGGTCCAACAAACTGTACGCAGCCAATTCCAAGCCACAAGCGCTTTTACAACGGGGATACTGAGCCCACTGCCGAGACTACCGTGCAACTGATCAGCGATAAACATTGTGGAGAGCCATATAACACCGAGCAAGATGACATTAACAATACACTCAGGCATGCCGACAAACTTGGGGCGATTGACACAGAGCAAGATGGCGCTAAATAGCTCCACGAGCATCACTGGAGCAACAACCAGTGTGGTAAGAGAGCAATGATCGCGCTCGTATACTGCAAACTCCGCCTCACCAATCCTGGTGTAAAGTGGATAATGTACGACCTGGACAAACCAGATAAGGCCCGTCATAAACCACGTAGCAGCAGTCTGGAGCACAACTAAAGCAATCGCCATGTGGACCTCGGTGAGTTTGAGCCACAGTCATGCAACTGGAGCCTCGCCTACCAAAGATTGCACATGCACGTAAACAGTGCGTGAACAGTCCTGACATTCTTCAATTCGGATTTGAGGCTTTTAAATTTATGTCTGAACAAATCCTCAATGATTTAATAGCTAAATACCAAACCTGCCAAACATACAAAGACACTGGCACTTTGTGCATTTACGAAAACGGCAAAGCACTGCCCGGCGTTAGCTTTGCAACACACTTTCACCGTCCAAATGGTCTTCGATTCGAATGGTCCGGTCAAGCCAAAATTAAAAGACACGGATTCTCCAGAAACTCAAAACTATCAACGATTATTTGTCAGTCGCAACCTGGCTTTCCGAGCTATTTCGACCCGCGCAATACATTTGATCCGACTCCTGACTTTTCAACTTTGCGCCTGGTTTTGCAGTTTGATAGAGCATATTCGGGATGGATTCAAGACGTAGTTATCTCTCTTTTATCAGACGATTACGATACTAAACATCGAGTATTGAATTCTGAATCGTTGCCGGAATTTCGGCTATTGCCTTGCGATGACTCAGAAAGCTTGAAATACAAAAGAGAATCGAATACCCAGGAACGAGAATATCTAATGACGGTCACCGAAGTTTTAGAATTATCACCCGCTTTGTACATTTCACGATACACATACACACGACTCATCAAAAAGGAAGACAAAAAGCCATTGCCAGCACTTGATCGACCATCGTGCAGAGAAGCTCAAAAGCGCTGGTTATCACAAGACCACCTGGCAATAAATGACTACCGCTTTGCAGACGTAAATTTCGATAGTGATATTCCGAGCAGTTTATTTGAAGAAACCACTAGCCACAAACACAAAGAAATCAAGATATTACAGTTTCCCCGATGAATAGCGGCTCTTGGACAATACGTATCTTCAGGCACTCACAATTAATGAGAAGTTTAAAGGGCTTTGCAATTCAGATGAGATAAACTCACGGCCTTGCCAAACACCTTGTAAATGGAGCTTGTGTACATGACCTTTGCAACTTTGACCAAACACGCTTGTGCTGCCGCTCTAGCGTTTACTTGCGCTCTGTCAGCATCACTTCCCGCACTTGCCGCCAGTGGAGACGACAGTGAAACAATTGGCATCAGAGCCGGGATTCTCGACTTTGTTGATGATCCATGGTCTAAGGGAGCCGGAGTGGCAAAGGGTGATGAGGCAGCTAGATTTTTACCTGATGGATTACTAGTCATAGCCGACGGCAAAGTTAAAGACCGCGGCTCATATGAGGAGCTGGCATCAAAATATCCGGGACTAAAAATCAACAGTTACACCAATCGCATTGTGGTGCCTGGTTTTGTAGACGGTCATATCCACTTCCCTCAGACCCGCGTGTTGGGAGCCTATGGTGAGCAGCTTTTGCCCTGGCTGCAACAATGGATCTTTCCAGAAGAAATGAAATATAGAGATCCTGCCTATGCCAAGGAAGGCTTGACCCATTTCTTCGACAATCTTCTGGCCAATGGCACCACCACTGTGCAAGACTTCGGCACGTCATCTGAATCAGCTGTGGATCAATACTTTCAGGAAGCAAGCAAGCGCAATATGCGCATCATCGTTGGTATCGGTGGTTTAGATCGCAACGCACCAGAAGGCATGATCACTCCGCCAAAAGACTTTTACGAAGGCAGTAAACGACTAATCGAAAAATACCATGGCAAAGGTCGCAATCTTTATGCCATCACTCCCCGTTTTGCTTACGGTAACTCCGGAGAGCTGTTGTCTATGTGCGCAAAATTGCACAAAGAATATCCAGATTGCTGGATCAACACCCACGTATCCGAAAACCCTACAGAGACAAGAAACGCAGCTGCAGAGCATCACTGCAAAGACTATCTCGGTTGCTACGAAAAGTACGGTCTGGTAGGACCCAAGTTTACTGCTGGACATGGTGTCTGGCTCTCAGATGACGAATTTGAGCGCCTGCACAAAGCTGGGGCCGCAGTCTCCTTTTGCCCTAACTCCAACACCTTCCTCGGTAGCGGTTTGTTCCGTCTCGGCAAAGCCACAGACCCAGCTTCACGAGTACGTCTGACATTTGGTACAGACATGGGCGGAGGCAATAGCTTCTCCATGATTAACGTACTCAATCAAGCTTATAAAGTCGGTATGTGCAATAACACTATGCTCGATGGCAGTGTTGATCCAAAATGGCACAATGAAGCAGAAGCAGAGCGCAACAAACTCAACGCCATGCGCGGCTTTTACTCCATCACTCTGGGCGGAGCTCGTGGTCTCTATCTCGAAGACAAAATTGGCAACTTCAACCCTGGCAAAGAAGCTGACTTTGTTGTACTCGATTGGAACGGCGGACCTCCCGCTACAAAATGGCACCAATCTTTGATTTGTGGCGACAAAGCTCCACAAAACATCGATCAAGCTGCACAGTTACTGTTTGGTGTCATGGCTGTCGGAGACGACCGCGCTGTCGATGAAACCTGGGTAGCAGGCAAACGTCTCTACAAAAAAGGTGTTGATATGTCTATCAAGGAAGAAGAGAAACACTAAATTTTGTTAGACTCTAACTGTGCAGACAGACGACATACCTGACGACCACGAACAAAAGCAAGAGTACTGGCGCTCTGACGCTCTGCACTCAATTGCTTTGCCTCCTGCTGAGCCTCTGCGCAGCCAGGCCCTGGCGCTCAAGCAGGGACTGGCTGCAGATGACAAAAAGGCTGTCTTAGTCGCCTGCAAATCCATGCTCGTTGAGCTATCGAGTTTTTATCAGGTGGATTGCCCTGCCATATCAATCCTGGCTAAGCGCCCACTCAAGACGATGGACGACTATGTCCAGGAATTATTTGGTGACTACACACCTGACACTCAAAAAATCAGACTGTGGATGCGTACAGCAATCCAACAAAAGCCCACTAGCTATGGTGTTTTGCTCAGTACTTTTGTGCACGAGTTTATTCATCATCTCGATATCGTCTCATTAGACCTACCTGAGAGCTTCCACACGCGTGGCTTTTATGACCGCGTGGGTGTGCTTTACCATCACATCCAAAACACTCCAGTGCGGCAGATAGTCTGGCGTAAATTGTCTGATGGCACTTTTCAGGTAGACTGGGCGCGCACCATGGCCACCAAACGCTGATTTTGTCACTTTTCTTTTGTCATTGACCAGGGCACAACGCCCTAAGACAGCCGTTCTCAACAATTACACTACAGCATACAGTATTTACAAACAAAAAAATAAGAAGAGAGATTTAGACCAGTGCCCCTCGCGGAACACTGGTCCAAATCATGCAGAACTTACTGCGGTCTGAGATCCTCGATGATCACGCGCAGCTGCTCGGAGGCAACACGCGGGTCATCAGAAAAAGACGAGACCATTACAGGCGCACCGATGACCACCGTAGCACCACCACCTCGCTTGGAGCGGATAGTGATAGCATCGGTATCCGCATGCTCCTTACCGTAACGGATGTTGACCGGCAGGATAGCGAGCGGCTCATTGAGCGCAGCGGGGTTAGCCTTGTAGTAGGCGATGGTGACATCAGCCTGAGAGCCGTGCACATCGCGCACCAGTTCGAGAGCAGCAGCATCTCCGCTCTTGATGGCGTCAATCACTTGCTGCGCCAGCTTGGCACCACGGATAGCACCAGTACGCATCGAGCCAGTGATCTTGGAGTCACTGGGGATGCGCCCGGAGTGCACGAGTGCGCCTTGAGGGAAGACCAGGAGGCGACCGCGCGAGCGGAAGGTCAGAGCACGAGCGTAGGACTTGACGGTACGCTCAGCAATTGCTTTGCTCGCCGCTTTGCCACCAGTGGTGTCGATGGCAATGAAGTTTGCCCATGCACCAATTGGCGCACGAATGCCAGAGACTTCAGACTTGGTGCCGACCTGCCGATAGGAGATAGGCAGGGCTTTTTCGCACACAGCAAAATCGAGATGGTGGCTGTGGTTGGGCAAAATCAGGAGTCGGCCGCCGTAGCTGGCATTTTCAGCACCGATGACCTTGACCGGTCCAATCATGGACGAGGTAAAGAGTCCGGCGATGACCTTGCAGGCACGCTCAGCAAACTTGGACTTGGCTGGCACGATATAGCCAGGATACTTGGTCAAAAGCCAGCCCTGGTAGCTCCAGTAGACAGCTTTGATGACCAGGTACAGGGCAATCAGCCCTATAAAAGTGGCAACCACCGAGTACAGCGTGGTGTTGCGACCGGCAATTTCCTGCACAGTCTGCACGTGAGTGCTCGACAAAATCGGGGGTAGAGTGAGCATTTAGACCTCATTGGTTTGCTGTTTAAAACAGACAGGGCTAAAGCACAAGTGTGCTCCAGCGAGATTATTTACAGGTCAAAGCGTGTGCTCAGACCAGCTGGATGATTTTTACTCCTCCGGGATGTAGTGCAAAATCGGCTTGCCCGCAGGATAGCGACTGGCATTCTTGCCACCACAAAAGAGACTCTCCAATTTGGGAGGGCCAAAAGCGCAAAGTGTCGTGGGCAAATTGGTTGGGTGGTGTAAAAATACAGGGCAGTCGGGGTCAAAGATGACACCTGATCCTTACCACCTGGATAGGTAATATCAAAGACTGTCTCTTTTATGGCTCACCATGAGCACACAGCTCTCTATTAGATGAGCAGCCTCTAAGAGCGCGGCAAAGTCAATCCCAGCAATGATCGGGAGCATCACTGATGAGTCTTAAGGCAAGCCCACAATCATTGACCGCTTCTCATCTGACTATGCTTCAGAAGATGCACATGAAAAGCGCTTAGGATAAGGCTAACCTGCCCTGCGCTAACTCTCACACCTTGCAAAGGGGCTGAGATCAAAAAAAAGAATCAGGGGCGACACTGCATGTGCAATGCCGCTCCTGATCCCAAACAGTTGCCTGCCCCGTGTGAATTACTTGCTGTCGGGGTGGTCGTGATGATGACGGGCCATACCGTCCATCGGCAAGCCGACAGGCGGGGAGGCGTCGTTATCACGGGGCGTCACCACAGGAGCACTGGCTCCAGGGGCAGACATACCACCGTGATGATGCATGCCGTCCATGCCACTGTCAGGCGTGACACCGCTGGCAGGAGCAACAGGAGAGGCTCCGGGCTGAACAGGTTTGCCATCGGGTCCGCAGATGGGACCATCCATGACGCCACCCATCGGCATTTCGTGATGATGATGACCGCCATGGTACGGCATAAAAGTCGCCGGCCAGACAGTCATCAGCGCCATCACAACCGCCATAGCCAGGTGAGCGATATCCTGCCCAAAGCCAAGCCAGTGCGGGTGCTTAAAATCAAGCGCCAGCCGATAGACGTAGTAGGAGCCAAACCAGACCCAGTAAGCAGTCCAGGCCACAGTGATGACCGGATGGGAGACCGGCATGGCAAACATCCAGGCCATACCAGAGAGCATGGCGGCGTGAGCCAGGTCGTACCACTGCTTGTTGTAGGTCAGCTTTTTGCCGTAGGTAAAGGCACGCACGATGTACCAGACTGCTCCCACAACAAACAGTGCAGTCCAGGCCATGGTCGGCCAGGGCAGCACCCAGGGAGTGAGGCAGCCCACCATGCCGAGCATGCAGGCGCCGTGCCAAAATTCGTTTTCACGGTCAAAGTAACCGTTGACTCGTTGGAGATAGCCGGAGCACACCAGACGAAACACGTAGAAAGCCGCGCCCAGACCGAACCAGGCAGATAGGCTGAGAATGAGCAGGTGAAGATTATCTCCACCAAAGAGGGTGTTATGCATAACAATTTCTCCTGAGTTGAGCGTATGTCACCCTGTGTAAGGGACGCTCAATTGGGGTAAAGATCTGGCAGAGAGCAACCTAAGGACCACCCTTGCACTACCGCGTTTTTGTCGACTGTGATCGCACACTGGTAAACACAGACATTGCGTCTGTGCTCAGCCCAGCGCTGTTTGACAAAAGACGCAAGTTTTTGACGCAGGGCAAACTGGTACTGACTGAGGCAAGACCGAGCGCACTCTCGTTTATGGAAGTGCTGGCAAACAAGTACGATGTCTCGATCTTGACTCTAGGTCACTCAAAATTTCAGGCTAAGGTCCTTAAGGAGCTAAACCTGTTGCAGTATGTCCAGAGCATTTTTGGTCCAGACAACTGCCAGGAAATGCCCAGACCAGACGGTTTTGTCTTGATTGACGATATGAGCGCAGATTCGCTCGGTATCGCCTACAAGTTTCGCTGGCTGGGCAGGCAGAGGTGTCTCACAAACCTTGAGACCTGGGATGACATGGTCAATTTTCACCTGATCCAGTGCCGACCGTTTATGGGTGGCCAACAGGATGAGATCCCGCTGACCGAGCATCTAAACGACGTTGAGAGCCGCATGCAATCGCAGATGGAGCGACTCAAGCCACCCGAGGTCTGATGCTCGAGGCATCTAGAGCTGGGTCTTGAGCTACTTCTAGCGCGCCTTTTGCACCCTACCGTATTTGTCGCAAGCCTCAAGCAACGCCTCGCGGATGCCAGGCTCAGTCATGCTGTGACCGGCATCGGGCACGACGATGTATTCGGCTTCTGGCCAGGCCTGGTGCAGCTCATGCGCACTTGTGGCAGGGCAGACCATGTCATAGCGCCCTTGCACGATGGTGCAGGGGATGTGCCGGATAAAGTCGACGTCGTCGAGCAGCTGCGAGTCATTGCGCATAAAGCAGGCGTTGACAAAGTAGTGACACTCGATGCGAGCAAAGGCCGTGGCAAAGTCATCTGCGCCGACGCGGGCAATGTTGGCATGGTCCACGTGCAACTTGGATGTTGCGCCCTCCCAGATGCTCCAGGTTTTGGCAGCAGACAGACGCACAGCCGGGTCCTTGGAGGTGAGCCGCTTGTAGTAAGCCTTGATCATGTTGCCGCGCTCCCGCTTGGGGATGGTCGCCACATAATCCTGCCAGTACTCGGGGAAGACATGGCTTGCGCCCTCCTGGTAAAACCAGGCTAGCTCCTTTTTGCGACCCATAAAGATACCGCGCAAAACCAGCTCGGTAACGCGCTCGGGATGAGCCTGAGCGTATGCAAGCGCGAGAGTGCTGCCCCATGAGCCACCAAAAACCATCCAGCTTTCGATGCCAAAGTGCTCACGCAGAGCTTCGACATCGCTCACGAGATCCCAGGTGGTGTTGTTCTCGAGTGAGGCAAAAGGCTTGCTCTTGCCGCAGCCGCGCTGGTCAAAGAGGATGATGCGGTAGACATCGGGATTGAAGAAGCGACGATAGGAAGGCGATGTACCGCCGCCAGGACCGCCGTGGAAGAAGATCACAGGCTTGCCTTGCGGATTGCCGGATTCTTCAAAGTAAATCTGGTGACCGCCAGAGACATCGAGCCAACCAGTGCAAAACGCTTCGATTTCAGGATAGAGCTGTCCGACAAGGCGCTGTATGGGAAGGCGGCGGCTGCTCTTCTGAGTGGTTTTTTTGGACCGAGACATGAGTGTTTTCCTTGTTGTGTTTTACCTGTTGTGCTTTACCTGATCGCACGTGACGATTGAGAGCGCGGGCAAATGCAGGTAATACAGCGGCTAGTTAAAAAAGAGAATTGGTACTCATAGAAAGAAAAAAAGAGAAAAGACTTGTGCACACTAATTAAGCTCACCATACTTCTTCAATCTTGATAACTATCATATGAACGCTTTATTACTAGTCTATGATTATGTAGTGCTAGCGAAGCTGAGTGACGTAGATCAAAGACTGCAATTTTGCACCAGCAAAATGAACTTCTAGACATCAAGAGTGACCGATAAAGCCTGTTTGTAATTACAAACAATCAGGGCAAAACTGGCACTAGCAGTCAGTTCTAGAAAGATTTACCAGATTGACAGTCGGCAGTTGTGGTTATGATAAAGCTTGCAGACATACACTCTGCACTAGAAAGACACACATGTTTTTTACAGCAACTGGGAGGCATGCAGTCGGCGTGGCTCGTCTGGGCAAGCCGATCTTGGCAATAGCAATTGCCATTGTCTCAAATATAATGCTATCCCCCTCCCCGGGTATAGCATCTCCAAAATCTTTTCGCGGTCTTGTCGTTGGTATCAGTGACGGTGACACCATCAAAGTCATGCACGACGGTGCACCCGTGACTGTAAGGCTCAACTGCATCGACTGCCCCGAAAAGTCTCAGGACTTTGGTCAGGTGGCCAAACAGTACACAGCCTCACAGTGTTTTAAAAAAGTGGTGCGCATCAACGAGACCGGACACGATCGCTACAAGCGCAGCATCGGTCAGGTTATTTTGCCCAACAAAAGAGCCCTCAACCTGGAGCTGGTAAAGCGTGGCTACGCCTGGTGGTACGAGCAGTACGCACCGCATGCCACCGAGTATCAGGCAGCCCAAAATAAAGCTCGCCAAAAGCGCAAAGGTCTCTGGCAAAATAGTAAACCAGTACCTCCCTGGGAATTCAGAAAGCGCGAGCATAATGTCAGATTGGCTCACGCCAACACAAAAGGTCTGGACTACTAACCACATGAAAGTACTACTGAGCAGTACCATCACTCTCGTATCAGTCGTAACTTTTAACTGAATTGGCAGTGCGGCTCTGATCCTCAAGTGTATTGACAGTCAAACTTCAAAACACTGCCTTGAGCAAGATATTTTTGCTGGGCGATTTCCATTGCATAAGCGGTGTAAACAGATACCGAGTCAATCGAACAAAGTCTAAACCTGGCACCAATAGACTCTAGCTGCTCGTTAAACACCTCCACCACTCCCACAATGGACGATGCTGTTTTGTAAATCAATTCGCCGTTTTCACCGACAAAATTCATACTCAGATAATCTCCATCGGCAGGATGGCCAAAAGACTCTACCAGACTCAGTAAGAGCGGTCTTCGACAAAGCTGGTTTAACCGACCAACTGACTTTTTTAAATCGAACAAAACATAGTCAGACACAAAACAATTATCCCGGACAGCTCTTGCCCGGCCCAGTGTGGGATCTGTGTAATAGAGCCCGAGCAACTCGGCAATGTCATCATTTGTGCCATCCAGTGTCAATTCCAACTGGGCACAGAGATCGGCTAAAACAGACCCTCTTAGATCGAGCGCCAGACTACAGTGATGCAATTCGCGTATGGCATCCTTGAGCAGTAGTTGACCAGACTTAGCCAAAAGTGGCTGACCATCAGCTAAAGATTTAAAACCGATCTTTTGATAGTCCTGCCACATATTTTTCTCCCGCGCAATGACGCAAGTCAATATAGGACAGACAAGCCCGACCTCAAATGGGAAAACCACCATAAACCCACTGTTTATGCCACTTTTGGTGGTAAAGAATTACAACTGTGCATTTGCACAGTGTCACGTTATTTTCACGACGGTATAGTTAAAAGCACGGACACAAAAGTCCTACTGGAACAAAACGGTATCCCAGAGCCAACCCGGCACCCACAAAAACAGCCGGTTTTGCCTCAATTAATCGAGGGTCCAAAGCCGGCTGTTTTATTTTCTTATCAAAAATGACTGACCAGTAAGTAAAATGTCTCTGACAATTATTACTGGTCAGTCACTTGCTGTTTAGCGGACTTGTCTATCGTTTAGATCTTTGTTGATAGCTGTAGACAGATTTGTCAATTGAGCCAAGAGACCATGTTGTTCATTGTAGGTTAGACGACTACCACTCAAGGTCAAGCGTGTCTGCAAATCAGCAATTTGAGTCTCTCTCTGCAAAAGCTTGTCGGCTTCTCCTTGAGTCAGGCGACCATCTTTAATGCCTTGATAGATACGCTGTCTCAAAAGTGACTGTCTGGCATCCACCGAGGCATTCAGTTTAGAGCCACGGCCACGACCGTAACCGCGGCCACGGTTGCCTCTAAATTGATTGTCGGCCAGCTGCTTGTTGACCCGAGTGCTCAAAGCATCGAGAGAATCAGTCAGTTGTTTAGCATCTCTGTATGACAGATTCCCATCTGCAACAAGAGTAACTTCCTGGCTATTGATACGGTTTAGCTCAGCGCGCAGGTTAGAAGTCTCATTCCAGTTAAGCAAACCAGATGATGTGCCTTGTGTAATGGCACCATCTATTTGAGCTTGTTTGGTATCGATGTCAGCCTGAAATTGTGCTCTATTTTGAATTTGCTGACTACCACTTCCGCGCAAATGACGACGATACCAACCGTTGTTAGTGCTTCCTATACCGCCATAGGCAGGCACTGTGTTAGCCACTACTGTGCTATTAGACAAGTAGCTCTGAATTTTTATAGAGAAGTTAGTGAACTCGTTGAGAATACCTTGCACTTCCATATTATCTAGCTTGCCATCAGCAAGATAGTTACTTTCAAGAGTATCAATGCGACTGAGATCTGCTCTCAGTTCTGATTCTTCTTGGGGATTGAGTTGACCAGATGTGACACCGGCTGTGACCTGGTCCTTAAGCTGAGTCTGCCTGGTGGCAAAGTTGTTGCGGATAACGTTTTGCTCTGTACTATTGGAGAGATTGTTGGTGTTTACACCGAGATAACCTCTGAGCAAATCGTTTACATCAAATGCAAACGAAGGAGCGGCCAACGCAAAAAGGGATGCCAGCGCAAGTGTGCTTGCAATGCGGATCTTCATTTATTTTATTCCTTTAAAATGTACCGTCGAATGGATGCCTGATAGGTAATGCGATATCGATTCTCGAATGTTGCTAGTGGCTCTATAGCCTATGCTTGACGCACCGGCAAATTGCTACAAAATGCGGGCACTGTTATAGAGATACAAACCAGGACTTTTAAGTTCCCGCTTGAAAACGCAGAATTTTTAAAACGTTTAGTCGAGGATTTTTTTGAGCTTGGTAACCCAGGCAGCCTGTGACGGCTTTTGCCCGGAGAGATAATCTTCGTAGGTAGACATGGCACCACTGGCCACCGGCGCGTCTGGTACTGACGGATGCGCCTTGGCATCATGGAGCTTGGAGCCACATTCACCGCAAAATTTAGCATCAGGATCCAGCGGTGCACCACATAAATGGCAAGCTATGATGCGGGTTTCGAGTCTATAACCACACTCACCGCAAAAGCGCGAGCCCGGTGCAAGCGACTCCTGGCAGCCAGGACAAGCAATCGATCCTGGTAACACCGGTGCTGGCATAGCTGGCGCTGGCACCGGCAGTGGTGCACCAGGCGCAGCTGGTGCGGACAGTGGATACAACCCTTGCGGCACGCCACCGGCAGGAGCGGCACTTACATCACCAGCCATGGCGCCGTTAACGCTCTCCCAAAACGCATTTTCGCTGACAGCATTGACACGAGCCTGCACTGGGTTGATTGACTCACCAGAGGCAGGATCAAAAGCTCCAGCTGCGGCTTGTGGGATATAAGAGTTACCACCAATGACGGGGGTGATTGTTGTTTTGGATGGCGGCAGCCCGGGTGGTGGGTTAAAAGCCGCTACATCAGCCGGTTGAGCACTCTGAGGAGGCATGCCGGCGACTACAGCAGCAGCGCTTTCTGCATCGCGAATTTCTTGCTCTTTGGTTTGACCCTTTTTGCCTTTCTTGCCTTTGCCCTTGCCGCTTTCTTTTTTGGCTTCTTCTTGATCTGCTTGCTCTCTTGCAGCTTCTTGCCGAGCGGCTTCTTCTCTGGCGGCCTGTTCGGCTTGAGCTTTTTCTACATCCGCCTGGACTTTGGCCGCTGCTTCCCGAGCAAGCTCAGCTTGTTTAGCCAATTCAGCATTTCGAGCAGCCTCTTGCTGCTGAGCGATTTCGGCCTGGCGAATTAACTCCAGTTGCTCGGCAATCTGGGCTTGTCTGGCTTGTTCTGCCAGGAGTGCTTGCTGCTGCGCCAGCATTGCTGCTTCTTGCTGAGCCCGCAAAACTGCTTCTTGTTGCTCTCTCAAAGCCGCTTCTTGCTGTTCTTTTAGCTTTTGCTCTTGCTGGATGCGCATTGCTTCCATCTGCTGAGCTTGCATAGCAGCTTGCTGTTGCGCGCGCATTTCTGCTTCTTGTTGAGCTCGCAGTGCTGCTTCCTGTTGGGCGCGAATAAGGGTTTCTTGCTCAAGCTGCATCTGTGCCATGTACTGCGCTTGTGCAGCAGCTTCCTGCTGTGCTTTGAGCATAGCTTGTTGTTGTGCTTGCATAGCAGCCATTTGTTCAGCTTGCATAGCAGCTTCTTGCTGGACCTTCATAGCCGCTTCTTGCTGCGCTCTCATCAAGGCCATTTGCTGGGCTTTGGCCGCAGCTTCTTGTTGCGCCCTGGCCATTGCTTCTTTTTGTGCTTGTAGATAAGCAAGCTGTTGGGTCTCGGCCACAGCCGCTTCCTGCGCTTGTTCCAGAGCTTCCTTTTGAGCCTGAGCGATAGCTTCCTGCTGAGCCTTCATCATCGCTTCTTGCTGAGCGCGTATAGCTGCTTGCTGCTCTCTGCGCAGAGCTGCTTCCTGGGCTTCTCTCAGTTCTGCTTCGCGCTGAGCCAGTAGTTCGGCTTCATGCCTGGCCCTGGCTTCTGCTTCTTGCTGGGCAATGATAGCGGCTTCTCGCTGAGCTTGTAGCGCTGCTTCTTGCTGAGCCTGCAAAGCGGCCGCTTGCTGGGCCTGGAGTAGAGCCTCCTGTTGAGCCTGCAATATGGCTTCTTGTTGGGCTTTGAGTGCTGCTTCTTGTTGCACCCTGAGAGCTGCTTCCTGGGCTCTAGCTGCCGCCTCCTGCTGCGCTTTTAGTTCAGCCTCTTGCTGGGCTTTGAGGGCCATTGCCTCTTGCTGAGCTCTTAGTGCTGCTTCTTGCTGCGCCCTGAGAGCTGCTTCCTGTTGTGCCTTTACTGCAGCTTCTTGTTGTGCTCGCATAGCCGCTTCTTGCTGCGCCCGCATGGCGGCTTCCTGTTGGGCTTTGAGTGCGGCTTCTTGCTGTGCTTTGAGGGCTGCTTCCTGCTGAGCTTTGAGTGCGGCTTCTTGCTGAGCTTTGAGGGCTGCCTCTTGAGCAGCTTTTTGCCTTGCGGCAGCAGCTTGATCTATATTAGGCTGATTTTGCCCTGGCTGACTGAGGGCTGCATGCTGCCCCGTGGCTTGCTGAGGTCCAGTAGATTGCTGTTGTCCTGCCACCGGCTTTTGACCACCAGTCATGGATTGAGCGGCGTGTTGTCCGGTAGCCATCTGTTGAGCCTGTGGCACCACCACCGGTGCAGCATTGATAGTGACAGGATGAGGCGTCGAGTCCTGCATTGTCTCCAGCAAAAATCGCGATGGCGCCAAAACGACTTCGTTAAACTTACCTGGATACGAGACGTAGAGCAGATCTTTAGCACGAGTCATCCCGAGATAACAGAGACGTCTTTCTTCTTCGACATCACCTGCACTCTCTGAGGGAAATAATCCCTCCGCCATACCAGTCAAAAATACAACAGGATACTCTTTGCCTTTTGCCTCATGCAAACTGAGTATATAGACAAGCGGGTCAGACTGCCCATCAGCGGATTTTTGCGTAGTCTGGCTGCGCACAAACTCTGAGACTGTCTTGTACTTGCGTGCTTCTTCTTCTAGCTGGCTGAGCTTGCGCATCGGCTCATAGTTGACACCGGGCGGCACTTTGACCGATTTGTAATATTCATTGAGACGCTGAGTACGACGCAAAAGGGCAATCGTTTCGGCTGGTGGTAAATTCTCTTGATTCATTGTGCGGATAATGAGCAACAGCTGGCCCAGATCCTGGCATGACTGATCGGCCACAGCCTCCGAATAAATTTCCACCGCTTTTAAAAAGGATAGATTGTTAGCCTCGGCAAAACTGGCTATGGTATTAAACAGTTTTGGATCTATTTCTCTTGAGCGCAATTGACAGACACGCTCAAATGATTCCCTTGCTTTAGGACCATCCGGATCCATCACCAGACGTAAAAACGACATTACATCTGCCACTTCATCCGGTACCATAGTAGAGTCCGGATTAGTAGTCAGACATTTGATGCCTTTTCTAAAGAGTGCTTCTTCTACAAGCGAGGCATTGCGATTGTAGCGATAAAGAATGGCTATTTCTTGCGGGTTGCGACCGGCAACAAGCAGCTCTTGAATTTCTTGAGCAACCCATTCAGCTTCAGCGGCTTCGTTTTCGGCCAGTTGCGGGCCTATTACAGTGCGCTCGCCAGATGCTTCCCAGCCTGGCACCATATCTTTATTGATGCGCCGTCTTTGCAAACCAAGGAGCAGACGGCGGGCCAAATCGACAATCTCTGGTTGTGAACGCCAGTTGTTTTCGAGGACATAACATCTTGCATTGGGCAACCTCAATGATACTTCAGAGAGGATGCGAGGCAGTGCCCCTTTGCTCTCATAGATACATTCGTCCTCATCGCCAGCGATAAAGAGATTGTCTTGAGGCAATGCCAGTATGCGCACCAGTAAGTCGGCAGCTGCTGTCGTGTCCTGGAACTCATCTACCAACACAAATTCATATTGATACTGATAGCGCGCCCGAATGTCAGCATGATCAGCAAGTAGCTGAGCAGCAAGCGTGACCATATCATCACGGTCTATCTTATTGCTTTTTTGCAGTTGCTCTTCATAGCCAAGGAAAACCCTGGCAACAAGCTCGTCCACATTGGTTTTGGCGCGTTCTTTTACATGCTTGGGTGTGATCAAATTGGCTTTGTAGAGCGAGATCAAAGAGGCAATCGTAAACTCTTCTAGTTCTTCTGATAGCTCCAGGGTGAGCTGATCCAGGTCCTTTTTGTACTTTGTCAAAAGACGCTGTATCACCCGTTGAGGGTTGCCCTCAACTTTGAGCGGCGGCTTGCGTTTGATTGCTCCGGTGTTTTCTTTGAGCAACTTAAGGCCAAGCTCGTTCCAACTAAAAAACGATACTCTGGCAGCTGTTGCTTTATCCATGAGAGGCTCAAGTGCTTGCCTCAGCCCCCCGGCGCTCTCAGTAGAGTGAGATATGACGAGGATACGCTCAGGGTTGACTCCTTGGGAGAGCAAATGTGCCACGCGGCGCACGACACAGGTACTTTTGCCAGTGCCAGCTCCGCCAGTCACGGCTACAGGACCGGCACCATTTGTGATGGCAAGACGCTCGACGTCATCTTCCACCGGTAAATCCAAAAACGGCGATGATGTCTGACCAGTTACCAATCTGCCAGCGGGTGATTTTTTGAGCCCGGTCACCCAAACATCGGCAATGGCGTCAACACAATCCATCAAATTAGCAAGCAAGTCCATGGTGGTAAAGCGCAATAGCTTCCAACCATCACTGAGCAAGACAAGGGTGCGAGTGGCATCAGCCGAGCGAGAGTTTTGATTATCGAGACAAGCAAGCAAATCGCACTCAATGGCCAGCTTATTGCCCCTTTGCATCAAAGCAAAATCGACCATATAGTCACCCAGCACATGCTGAGGCAAAAGATTGAGTCCGCGGCTGACTACAGCTTTGTAGAGGAAATACTCGACTTTGAGCATGGGCGGCAGGTTTTCGGCTTTGAGCATGCGGAAATGATGCAAGTCGATCATCATGCCGTCGATTAACCAGGCTGCTTTCTCCCAGGTAACTTTGCGTCCAGCGTATTCAAGATCATCACAATCTGAGCCATAGGACAAAAACTCATCGAGCCCCAGGGGAGTCGTGATCAGTAGAGGCTTTTGCGCCAGGGCGCGGGGATACAAGAGGTGGTGATAAAAGTACCAGAGTTGCTGCGGTGTCTCTGGTGCCACCAGGTCTTTGATGATCAGTACATCGCTATCGAGCATGTCAAGCTCAAGCTTAGACAATAGCGGTCTGCCAAAAGGACTTTGTGAAGCAGCATGCTGATAAAGATAATCAGCCTGTTTGTAAAGCATGTCCCCGGCAATAACCATGGTGGACACGCCGCGACTTTTGAAATTTATGACAGCGGACTCAATTAGAGCTTCCTGCTCATCAGAGTAGTCAGAGAGGATGAGACCGCGCGCCGAGCCCTGGTAGAGCCCTACTGAGTCGACAAACCAATGTACCGCGTCTCGGCATTCTCCGGGCTGCGGTGGCACTTTGTTGGGGACGTGGTCTATCTTGGCCGTCTTGGACACCCTTTAATTCCAGCTCTTGCCGCTAATCGTCAAGAACTAAGGCCTGGCTTGATTGCGACTAATAGTAATTGTGCACTACTGAGGAGCATCGCACGATTATTTCCAAAAGTAATGTCCATATAGGTGATTACCATTTTATAGTCACATGTAGATATGTCGTGCCCCGAATCATTGCGATTTATGCGCCGCCAAGCGCCTTTTGCTCAATTGACAAGTGCTGATAAATACATCCAATTATTAAATTTCAAATTTCTCAAAAGGCTCAGGCCTTAATACTGCCGGGCGTATACGGCTTTACATAGCATCGCTTGACATATTTTATGGTGCCCCGGGAATAGTACAATCACTGTCGGGACATTCCTATGAGTGTCCTTGGTGCGCCCTATTAACCAAATCGAATTTTCCCAAAAGGAATTTTCAATCGTTTACCAGGTTGCGCGGCGCAACTTCTGAAAGGAGAAGACGTTCGATGAGATCAGCACTTCTAGTCCTCGGAGCCTTAGCAGCAGTCTCCGTGCCGGCAGCAAATGCGCAGGTTTGCGGCGATGAGGGAAGATATTTCCACCTACGCCCCCCAGCATATTCGCTTCCCCGTCACAGAAAACAGTGCATCCACCGTTGGGCCAAAGCCCTTCGTTGGTACAGAGAGCACAACGGTGACAAACCGCTCTGCACTAAGTAGGAATTGAGCTTCGCTCACTTCCGGCAAGTTGCATAAAGCTTAATCCTTACATCATGGCTCCGGGCAAGACCTGGAGGCATGATTTGGATTCTGTCTTTGCCACTGGCAAGCTCTATACATGCCAAAATACAGGATATTTCGCTATTGACGCTGCCAAACGGCAGCATTGGTGGCGATATTGTCCCATGGCAGGCCGGCAGCCTTCTGTCGGCCCTTTTGTATATTTACTATTTCCTTCTTGTGGGCTACCACTACAGCTGGTTGCACGATAAAGACCCACGGCAATTGCCGGGCTAGATAGCGTTGCAAACTGGCGTAGCAAGCCTGTCTCAGCTCTTGCGTAGGGGCAGTGCGCCCATCGGCCAGGAGCCTATCGACTGCGGCATCTTTGAGTCGGCAAAAGTTTAGCGGCCCGGTACTGCCCCAGACCATACTGCATTCGGGATCAGGACCAAATGAGCGGCTCCATAACACCAGATCAAATTTGCCCTTTTGCATATAGGCCCGTCGCAAGGTGGAGTATTCAATCACTTCCACTTCGGCCATAATGCCAGCCCGCTCCAGATCATCTGCCACCACCAGCGCTACCTCTTCTAAATCCTTTATCGTCAGGATGCGTAGACCGAGTGGTTTGCCATCACGGTAATAGCGCTTGCCGCGCCGCTCAAAGCCCACACCAGTCAAAAGACCAGGCACCAGCTGTGGGGCGTAAATAGTTTTTTGAGTGTCTTTGATATAAGCCCAGGATGTCAGAGGCACATCGGTATCAGGTACAACTCCATAGCCACCATATAAAGTGCGCACAATTGCTTCTCGATTGATAGCATGAGCCAGGGCCTGCCTGACTGGCTGGTCCTTCCAGGGACTACGCTCGAGATTAAAGCCCAGATATATGGTGCGGCCACCATTAAACTCTTCAGCAACCAGCCCATCTTTAATTGCTTTATCGCGGCTGAGATAGTTTTGCCAGATACGCCCGTCTACTGGCGCTATATCTACCTCGCCGCGACCAAGTGCTGCCGCCAGTGCCATTTTATCTGGTATCACACGCCAGACAATTTTTTGGGCCATACCTTGGCCTGGCTCTTTGTAATAGTAGGGATTGCGCTCAAAGACTAGCTCCTGTCCAGCTTGCCAGCGCACCAGTCTAAAAGGACCATTGGATACCGGATGCCTGGCCAGGACGCTATTGCCATGATCGCTGGCCTTTAGTATCTCTGCTGGTACCACACGCAGCTCCGCTAGCCGGGACAAGAGCGGCTGGCAAGTCTTGCTTAAATGCACATTCAGATGTCTGGCATCAATAACATCCACAGACTGGATGTCCTTATAATCGTTTCTAAATGGTGAGTATTGCGATGCCCCCATCAAGAGCGACGCTTTTACATCCTCGGCAGTGAGACTCTGACCGTTACTAAACTTGAGACCAGGCCTCAAAACAAAAGAGTAAGTCAACCCATCAGGGGCAATTGTGTAACTCTCAGCCAGGGCCGGGGCGACTTTGAGATCGCTATCAAATTTGACCAGACCCTCGTAAATAAGGCTGGAAGCACAATATGAACCACTATCTATGCCCCTGATGGGATTAAAGGAGACCGGCTCCCAGACCATACCAAGGACAATTGTGCTAGAGCGCTCCTGCCCGGCAAGGGCGCTCAAGTTTGCCCACGGCGCCAAAACACTGACTGCGGAGGCAGCTACAAGGGAAGCGACAAGAGCGCGCAGGCGCATAATTTAGAGCCCTGGTGAGCCCTGTTGCGCAACAAAGTAAAAGCAGCCGAGCATAACAAGCATGGCACTTGTTACTCCTAGCCAAAAGCCTGCCACGAGTATCTGCCAAACAATAAGAGCCTGCCTGGCTGTCAAGCTGATCATGATGCCCAGGCGGTTGATGATGTAAAAGACAACCGAGCCCACAGTAAAGAGCAAAGGCAAGAGTTTTAAAACTGGTGAGACCGGCACAGATACTGCCATTACCAGACTCAATATGCACATCACCACAAGGACGATGGTGACGTAATCAGAAAAGCGCTGCTTAACGTTTTCGGCGATTGAAGCGTCGTTAATGTGTTTAATCGCCAAAAATAAATTGGCCAGACCAGCTCTTCTTGGAAATTGCCCTGCTTCTGGAGCCATCTCAGGAACTGATTTAACCAGCTTGTCTTTGTCTAAATCTCCATCTGACACGGGCCAACCTCACACTTTAAACCAAGACACTTTTAGCTAAATTAGCTATCGCAACTTCCAACTCCCCTATATTATCAATGATTGGACCAGTCTAAAACAGGATTTGCCGTGCAGGAATTTTTAAGCCAGGCCGATGCGCCCCCCGTTACCGTCATAGTTCTTAATTGGCGGGGCATAGCCAAAACCCGCGAATGCCTTACAGCACTGCGTCAAGACACTTATCCTAATCGACACCTCCTGGTGGTAGACAACGGCACTGAGACCCCCGAGGGCGATCAACTCAAAGAAGAATTTCCCGAAATAGAACTTGTCAAACTGGATCAAAACTATGGCTTTGCCGGTGGCTGCAACAAAGGCATGGCCCATGCCAAGGCTCGCAACCCAGCATATATATGGCTCCTCAACAACGACGCTATCCCTGAGCCTCACACTCTCACCCGCCTCGTCCAGGCGATGATGCGCGACCCTCAAGCTGGCGCCGCCGCCGCCCTGGTGGTGGAAGGACCGGGCAGTCAGCACAAAAAAGCCGACCTCAAACCATCAGGTATCGGTCAAATCGACTATGGCAAAGCCAAGACTTATTTGCGCCAGTGCAAACCCTACGAAAACATCGAGGGCTTACCTTGCGACTGGATCACTGGCTCCAATCTTTTGCTAAGCAAAGAAGCGATTGCCAAAGTAGGCGGCTTCGACGAAAACTTCTTCCTTTACTTTGAAGACGTCGACATCTGCGTACAAATTCGCAAAGCTGGATTTAAATGTCTCCTCGTTACCGAGTCCATCGTCGCTCACGAAGGCAGTGCCGCCACCCAGGGCAGCTATAGCCTGTGGCGCTCTTACTATCACACGCGTAACCGCTTCATCTTTTTTGCCAAAAACTCTCCACCACACTTAAAACCTTTAGCCTTTTTGATGATTCTTTCTCACGTGTTAAGGCACTGCATTACTTTTCCTGGCCGCGGCAAATTTTCACAGTACAAGCTAAAGGCAGAGCTACTGGGGCTTAGCGACTTTGTACAAGGCAAATTGGGCAAAGCCAAATGTCTGGAATGGTGCGACAAAATCAAGTAACTTTAAAATGTGGTCCCCGCGCTGATTTTAGGGCATATAAGATATAGAGTGTATTTACAGTGCGGTAAGCATTGCGGCTGACGGATCATGGAATCATTGGAGACCCTTAAATCAGTGAGCGGAGGTTTGGTGGACTACAGGCTCGGCACCTTACTAAGCCAATTTGGACTCATGGAAGATCATGAGATCCAGCGGGCGCTCAAGGTGGCAAACGAGACAGGCTTGCCTGTTGGCAAAGTGCTGGTCATGTTTGAGAGGATTAGCAGCCAGACTCTTAAAGCAATACTCGATGCCCAATGGATGCTCAAAGACGAGCTTTTGACAGTGCAGCAAGCACAACATGCTGTAGATTTAGTACGCCGCAACAACTGGCATTTTGCCGACGCACTGGTGACCATGGGTGTAGACGCCTATGCCAGCCGCGGTATCAGACTGGGTGAGCTGCTTGTCGGCTCAGGTCAGATGATCGAAGACGAAATCGACGAGTTTTTAAAAGTAAGCAATTACTCCGGCTTGCCTCTAGGACGCATCCTGCTTTTGCTAGACCGAGTGCACGAGACCAATCTCAACACCACACTCAAAGTACAACACGACATCAGACTGGGAGCCATCGAACTCGATCTCGGTCTCAACCTGCTCAAAGAGAGTGCCACAACAATTACTAGCGCACCACAAGACTCATCGCGCCTCGGCGACATGCTCTGTCAGTCAGGTGTGGTCAAAGAGTCTGAGGTCGAAATAGCAGCGAGCATTGCCGAAGCCAATAACAAAATGATTGGCGAAGTCTTGACTGAGCATGGCTGGATCGATGAAGCACTGCTAGAAAAGGCTCTCAGTCTGCAAAAGAAAACGAGAGCTGGTGAAATCACAATCCGCAAAGCGATTGAATCACTTAAAGATCAAGCTCAAACCGGTAGCTTTCCTCCTCTGGGTGTGGCCTCACAACTGATTAGCAATGAGTTTGAGCGCAACATCTCTCTCTACGAATATCTAAGACTAACTGGTTATATGACTCCAGCCAAATTAGCCAACATCGTCTCTACAGCCGCCAAACAAAAGGACTTATTGGTAGCTCTTGAGTTAGATCCCAAAATTGGCATGAAAGAAGCACTTAAAATTGCAGTTACAGACTCAGCCAAATTTTTTAAGTTGTTAGTCAAAACCACACCAGAAGACACTGATATAGTGGGCTCTGCCCACAATCTGCATCAAAAGGTCAAACAAGGCTCAATCAAACTTGACCGCTCCATACTCGAATTTGCATTGATCAAAACAAATAGCAGCCTGGCTTTTGAAGCAGTCTAGTTGATGGCAATGGAGCTATGGACTTAGAATTTCACAACAATCCACTATATGCATGAATAGATAAAAGCCAAAAATAGAATTTAAAAGAAGGTAGACCGCCGATTGGCGGCCTACCTGAGTAAACAGACAATAAGACTCAGTGATGGCTGTTCAGAGCCACCACTGAGTCAAGATTGAGCTGAAATTGAGAAGTGATTGAGAAGAGATTGAGCAATGACTGAACCAATATTGAGTCAAGCTATTGGGTTGCTTGATGTTTGCTCTAGAGCAGCGAGGACCTGCGGATAGTCCTTAAAAATACGCAATAGCTCAGCCACAGACCAGGCTTGTGCCACACATCCCTGAGGCTTGTGCGGGCTTTCGCCATCAAAGATCTCACTAATAGAGCCAATACAGCCGCTCTCCTCAAAGTGCTTGAGGAGTGGCTTAAGCTGGTTAGCTATAAGAGCAAAATTCTCTGCGCTCTGTCCGTAAGCATAGACTCTGGCGTTTACCCATGCTCCCAAAAGCCAGGGCCAAACTGTACCCTGATGATAAGTGATGTCCCTGTCGTATTGATTTGCCCAGGCTTTACCCAGACCATAAAACCCTTTGTAATCCGGGTGTGAGGGACTGAGAGTGCGCAACCCCATCGGAGTAAGCAGCTCTGCTTCGACGACCTTGAGTACAGACTGTGCCCGCTCCCGCGAAATCACTGGATAGGGCAAACTGGCAGCGAAGAGCTGGTTTGGCCGCACGGCATCATCAGTGGTGCCATCCAGTCGAATCACATCATTGAGATATTGACCCTTTTCGTTCCAGAACTTCTCAAAACCCTGCTGGATAGCAATCTCGTAACCAGCATAGATAGTCAAATTGCCATACACCTCGTGGTGCAGATAAGTCATTGTCCTGGCAAAGTTATGCCAGAGAGCATTGATCTCCACTGCCTTACCAGCCCGAGGCGTAACCACATAGTCACCACATTTGGCATCCATCCAGGTCAGCTGCACATGCTCGTTGCCGCCAGTAATCAGGCTATCCACATCCAGCTTGATGCCATGACGTGTGCCCCCCTGATGCCATTTGATGACATCGCGCATGAGTGGCAGCTGTTGCTCCAGCACAAACTCTTTGTCACCAGTAGCCTGGTAATAGCGGTAAAGAGCGTATGCCCACCACAAAGTGGCATCCGAGGTGTTATAAGCAGGTGCCTGGCCGTTGTCCGGGAAGTAGTTTGGCAGCATACCCTGGGAGCAGTAGCGACCAAAGGTAGCGAGGATACCCCGAGCTTCTTCGTAGCGACCAGTACTGAGACACAGACCAGTGAGACTGATCATCGAATCCCGCCCCCAATCAGAAAACCACGGATAACCAGCCACAATGGTAAAACCACCGGTGGATTTTCGACGGGACAAAAACTGATCACCAGCCAATACCAGGCGCTGCACCACAGCCGGCTTATCCAGCACATCAGCCTTTTGCAGCAGACTGTTTTGACGAGCTGCCACCTGCTGCACGAGCTCACTGATGCCAGGCACTTCAGTCAAAAGTGACAGCCCAGCGGCGATGGTAAAAGATTCTCCGCCCTTGAGTTTGACCACAAACTGACCGCTCCCGAGGCAATCCTCACTGTCAGCCAGTCCGCGCTCATACTCACGGGGCAAAAAGTAATCGCGATACCAGCATGAGTCGACCTGATATTCGCCCTGGCTGCTCTGCATAAAAAACGGCTGAGCGCCATTAAAAGCAGTGATTTTGACACTGCCTTGGGTACCTTGTTTTTCCTGGCTAAATTGCCAGTTGTCGCTACCGCGTGTTTGACTGTGGAAGTCGCGGTAATTGAGCAAAACAGACAAATCGAGAGTGATTTCGCTGTCGGCAACATCTGCAACATAGCTGTAGCCGATGTAGACATGTTGCTCACCGTGTTTCATCAAGACTTGCTTTATCAGCTTGCCACCAGGCAGCTGATAGCAAAAAGTGGGCACGGGGCTCGCGGCAAAGGCAAGCATATGCTTGTGTCCATGCGGTGCAACAGCCCCAGAGCGCCAGATATTGCAGCCGAGTGAGATTACATCTTGCCGACCTGTCTGGCTTACTCTCTCGTCCAGGCGTGAAAAAAACACGACACGCTCTACAGGGGGATTGAGAGAGCCGACAAAAAGTCCGTGATAGCGTCTGGTATTGGCACCACTTACCGAAGCACTGGCGTAGGAACCAAGACCATTGGTGACCAGCCATTCGCGCTCATCAGCTGCTGTTAAATTGTCCAGATTGATGCCCTGAATGGGCAATGATGTGATAGCGCACTGGTCGCGCAACCACTGGCAAAGATCAAATTGCATAGTCGTCACCGTTTTGATTCAAGAGGCTCTTAAGCCTGTTGTCATGCGAAAAGCCCTGCTAGAACCGTTATATCGCTATAGAGGGCATGTGAAAAGAGATTGAGGTTTGGAAGACCTTTACAGAAATAATGAGTTTAAAGACTAAATACTTGGCCAGCTTAACCATAGCTGACTTCTATTATTAGTATCACGAGAGTTAGAATGCGCTCAAAATCGCCACACTGGTTCGCGCAGCTAGCCCTGTCCCACAAACACTAAAACCCATTACAAGTCAAAGTTTTCAAGCGAACATCACTTTGAGTGGGTAAAACCGCCTTTTATCAAGTGCCTACTGGCACTACACTGGAGTGATGAAACACAATAGCAATGCCATCACAACAGTAGGCTTTATTTGCCTGGGGCTGACCAGCCTCTGCTATCTTGTACCGCTTGCTATAGTCCATCCAATACCCGAGCTACTTTTTGCAATCGTCCTGGAAATAGTCTGGTTTACGCTCTTTTTGGCAATGCGCATCAAGCATATGGTGGGCGTCAAAGGGCGTGCGCAAGACGCGGTGGTGCAGGAGTTAACCGATACTATCCGCTTACTCAGACGCACTCGCAAAATCTGGCGACGCGCTCTAGTGGTGATTTTGTCGACAGTGTTTGCTCTTGCTCTGGTGGATTTAACTGCCTATTTGCTTGCCTTTAGCGGCAACTACAAAACCAGCCAGATCATCTACTCAAAGGCTCCGGTGTCTTGCTTAGTGGGGCTCAATGCTGGAGCATCACTAGAGATACTCGGTGGCGCCTATGTGGAGAGCGGCAAACTGAGACAGTCTCTACCGATTTTTGCGGAGATTGAGCAAATTAGAGCCAGTTATTACGGCACAAAAAGTCAAAAAATGGCCGCAATTTATGCCGACTACGGCGACCTCTACGCCAAAATGGGCGCAGTGGATATCGCTGAGCAGTATTACAAACGCGCTATCGCTCTGGCCAATGACCTCTTGGGCAACAGTGGCACAGGCAGAGCCTATACACGTCTCGCCAATCTGCTGACAGCACAAGGACGACTCGACGAAGCAGCACAAAACTATGAAGAAGCTCTGGCCAAAAGGACAAAACAATTTGGACCAGACAGTGCCAAAGTCGCCGAAACTCTGTTTACTTATTCTATCCTGCTTGATCAGCAAGGTAAACGCACTCTATCAGCCAGTTATACTGCCAAAGCACAGTCAATACTAGCCCGTCTGCGCAAACAAAATACAGGTCCCAACTATACTCCCATTGCACTACTGGCAGTATCATTAATTGCTTCCTGGATTTTGCTGGGCAAAAAAGGTCTCCTCACAAAGCTTGCTGTCAAACGCCTCAAACGAAGAGTTGAAGCCAGTGCCGCTGTCTCAACAGCATCAGCACAAGATCTCAAAACTCTGATTTTACTTTGCCAGTATCAAAAGGACGAAGCTGAAGTAAAACGATACAAGAGAATGGCAGCATTATTAAAATAATGCTGGCTAATGGGCGCCTCTGACAACAATTAGGTACCCTTTAGTAAGCACCTGACTGAGCACTGTAAAAGAGAGCGCAAAATGGATTTAAAAACCGTCTCAAAAGACGCAGACAAGACTGACAATCAGTCAAAAGCACAAAGCCAAGCCTTTGACCCAAACAGTCTAGCTAGCAAAGACTCCAATATTTTTGGTTTACCCTTTGACGCAGCCAGCGCTCAACAAGTACTTATCCCCGTACCATGGGAAGTAACAGTCTCTTACAACGCAGGCACAGCCTCTGGTCCAGAAGCAATTTTTGAAGCATCAAAACAAGTGGACCTCTTTGATCCAGACGTAAAAGACGCCTGGCGTCTCGGTCTTGCTATGCTCGATGTACCCCAATCATTGATAGCGCTCAACGCCACCATGCGAGTCAAAGCCGAAGAATACATCAGCGGTCTTGAAGACGGCAGAGATGCAGACAGCGATGAAATCATGGCAGCGCTGCTCAAAGAAATAAATCAAAGTTGCGATGTGATGAATAGCTGGGTCTACGATCAAGCTATGGAGCTGATCAATGCAGGCAAGTTGGTCGGACTCATAGGCGGCGACCACAGTACTCCACTAGGCTTGATGCGCGCTCTGGCAAGCAAATACAGCGAGTATGGCATCCTGCATTTTGATGCCCACGCTGACTTGCGTGATGCTTACGAGGGATTTAAATACTCACATGCCAGCATTATGTTTAACGCCCTTAGCATTGATAGTCTAAAAAAACTGGTGCAAGTCGGTATCAGAGACTTTTGCGAGCAAGAGCACGATCTAGTCAGACACTCCAAAGGACGCATCGTCAGCTACTACGATAGAGACATCAAGTCCCGCCTCTACAGCGGCGAAAACTGGCGCGAAATCTGCAACACAATCGTGCATCAGTTGCCGCAAAATGTCTATGTCAGCTTTGATGTAGACGGTCTTGATCCCAAGCTCTGCCCAAACACTGGCACACCTGTGCCAGGTGGACTGGAGCTAGAGCAGGCAATCTATCTAGTCAAACAGCTGGTGGAGCAAGGTAAGACCATCATTGGTTTTGACGTTAACGAAGTGGCCCCAGGTGACGATGAGTGGGACGCCAATGTGGGAGCAAGGCTAGTCTATCGCCTGGCTAACCTGGCGGCATTGAGCCGTGGTCTGGAGCCTGTAGTCTAAACCTTCAACCAGCAAATAGAGGGCTGTTAGCCGCTCCCTATTTACCTCCCAGGATCATCTCTCTAGCATCGTAAATTACTTTATTGCCGCCCTCTACATGGGAGATGACAGCTTTGCCTTCATTGTCTACCCTGGCCACAACCAAAATATTGCCTTTGTTTTCGATTTCGCTACCGGTGCGCTCTTTGATAAAGACCTGCTCTATGCCGTACCTTACGTGCACATCGCGCTCATATGCGTAATCAACGCGGCCAGTAAGCAGCACCTCGCCAGGTCTGAGATCTAGCTCCTTTGTGCTTGCAGCCACGTCTCGCACTACCCAGATATTGCCGTCCTGGCGCAAAGCGACATAGACTACCTGATCATGCTCAAACTTTTTATTGGTGCGGATAGTGGAGATATCATAGCGCAGCGAGATATAGTCCCCGCGGAACATATCATAAGGATCAACTGGCACTGTCTTTAGTATCACAGATTTACCAGTAAGTAGTGTATGAGCCACTGGTATAGCCACGCTAAACATCAGTCCTATTTGCAAAAGCACGACCCAAATAAGCTTAGTCCCCATCTTATTCACTGGCAGCACCCCCCACAAGATGTCTCCGTCCCTTCTCAGCAAGAGCGCCAGCAGTCATCAAGACAACGCCTCCCACCATAAAAAATAACGACCTGTCCATCATGCTAAAAAAGATATCGAAGTAGCGACAGATGATGTCTATCACCACAAAAACAATTGCCACATTGAGCACACCGATACTCTTAAGTGACTTGAGACCGCTAATTGAGAGCCCCACCAAACTAAGTACAACAGCTACGTTAAAAGCAACGATACGCGTCAGCTCGCCTTTGTAATCCTGGAAGAAGATAAAATACAGGACCATCAAGAGCGCTCCTAGAGCCTCGTTGCGATACTCTTTGACTTTGATCATCACTGCTAAAAGTGTGACGACTGCCGCACAGACCAACCCTGCAAAATTGACATACAACATATCAGGTGGCACTTTGGCATCCTTAAAGGTAGCCACAAGCATGGCACCAAGAGCCACTACTAGTCCTACATACTTGAGTGGAGCCTGCATTGGATGCCAGTATTTTTTGCAGAGTAAATATGCTCCAAAGAGCATAACGCCCCACATATAAAGCCCACTATGACCAGTCTGAGAACAGACCAATACCCACATGGTAGCAGCCAGAGTGTTAACCCAGAGCATGGCTTTACTGCGCAGCTGCCTGGATAACTCGATACCGGCAATAGTGCCAAACAAAAACTCATAACCATTGTGAGCGTTAAAATTGCGCCACCACCACCAGTGATCCGGATAAACCATCCACATACCAAGGATAACCGAGGACAGTATGCCTACAGCCGCACTCCGTGTGACAAGAGCACTGGCGGCGACCCCAATAAACCAGGTAAACAGACCAGATGATGGGTCCAGAGATGTGTTAAACATCTGAGCAATGAGCCAAATAGAAGCGCCAAACAACAATGACCCGAGCAGCAAAAATGACACACCGAGCCGCGGATGACTGCCGCCGCCATACTTTAGTCGCCAGGCGGCAAAATGGCAGCCGACAACGGCTGTGATCAAAATCAAAAGCTTGGATAGAGTACCAATGTTATGCCAGTTAGCCGAAATATATAGCAGCCCACCCAATCCCACCAGCACAGCGCCGATGATCGTAACCACTGTAACAACATGCGAGCGGTAGTCTACAGGCGGATACAGAGCAATCAACTTATCCGCCTGCTCTGAGCTTATGAGCTGTTGCTCCTGCCAGTGTCTAATCTCTCCAGCAAGAGCCTCATGCATACCTGGCTTTATTCGATCTGACATAACTGTCCTGCAATCACTTGGTTAGGTTGTGGCTCACTTATAGCATCTTAAACCGGCATAATTGCCTCAGTCAGACCACCGCACACTTTGTCGATTGTCCTGTGCACGAGTTAGTCGTTAGCAACACCAAATACCAAGCATCGTTTGCACATTACGCTGATTTAATCGCTCTCGGATTTAGCTATGCGCTCCTGGCATAGTCTGCAATGGCTCATGATTGCCCAAACCTTACCAGAGCGAGAGAATAGTGCATCCCCCTCCCCGGCACTCACAATAGCTTCAATAATTGCTCACCAGGTGTCACTCGATGGACTCGGCGCTTACAATGGAGTCCTAACAACAGGGAGCAAGATCACAATGGCAATCACAGGCGAGACAAAACGGGTTTTGACCCTGCGCCTTGCTAAAGCTATTGGTCACCTGATGGCTGTGCAGCGCATGGTCGAAGACGAAAAATATTGCATCGATGTCCTAAACCAACTCAAAGCTGTGCAAGCGGCTCTGGATCGCACAGCTCAACTAATGCTCAAACAACACCTTGATACTTGTGTCGTAGAAGCAGTCAAAGCAGACGACTCAGCCCGTGTCATGGAAGAGCTATGGCAGCTCTTGCGTAAGTCTAATGACGTTAGCGAAGATGCCAGCGACGAACCAACCGAAGAGACAGCAAGCAGCAAGAGCTGCTGTCAGTAAAGGCTCCCACTAGTAAAAGCTCCTTGCACAAGAAGCAGCTGCCTGTAAAAGCAGCTGTCTGTAGAAGCTCCTGCCAGTCAAACCTGCTGCCAATTAAAGCTCCAAACAGGGCAACAGTCACACAAAACATCAATCCGTTTCACTATATTCATTAGTATTCCCGGCTTTTTTTGAAACTGGCGCAGATTGGCTATTGTGGGGATGGTTGAGCATATTGAGTACGGTAGCGAGTCCACCGATTTACCTCAAAAGCAGAGCCATCCCCTAAAACCAAAAATTGTGCATGACACAGGTTGCGCTGCTTGAGTCGCAAATAGTCTCCATATGAAGAGCACGCAATTGCACATCACTGCACAACCACCTACTCTTCAAAGACTATCTGGCAAGCAGCTAGACTTTATCGATGACGCACAGCGCTCGTGTCAAAACTCAGCATCTGAGCCGCTTTGCCACGTTCGTAGTAGTTGTTCATCACTCCGACAGAGCGAAATCCAACCGACTTGCAAAAATCCAGGCACTGCACATCATTGGTGTCGACGACCATCTTGATGCTGTTCTTGCCATGATCTTGCAGATCATTCATGAGCTTGCGCATCAAAATCTTGCCAATGCCATTACGCCGCAGAGTCGCTTCAACAGCCATGTGGGTGATGTACACGCCATCTTCCCGCACAACAAAAATGAGGAAGCCGACGACGTGAGAATCATGCACAGCAACGATAACGGTATGGGGGTTTGCTTTGACCAGGTCGTCAAGCCATTCTTCTTCCACAACAAAATTGACTGTGCTGCAGCTGATGCGTACGATGGCTTGCTTGTCTTCGCCTCTGGCTTTACGAAGCTGAATACGTTTTTCAAAGGCGGTAGGTGTGGCGTTCATAAATAGGCCTCGCTTGTGACTATTGTTCCTGCAACCCAATGACAACAAAGGGTTAGATGAACAAGGGGTTGCAAAGGGCTCGCATAGCAAGCAACTCAATTCCAAACGTAGCTTACCGGAACAACGATTGGTTGTCGGTGGAAGGCTCGGATGGAAGTGCTTATTGGGCTTGGGGTTAGGTAAACTTGGAAGAAAAGATTAAGGGGTACACGCAGTACTAACACCCCATAATCTGTATAAGTCAACAAAAAGCTCAAACAATATATCCAAAAACGGCTTGCCAAGAGGGGTTTGACACTAGCGCAACTAAGAGAACCTCATTTGGAGCTAGCGCATATCAGCACACTTCAACCAGGATTCAGCACTTGACCACCTGCCAGGCGAGTTACTTGGGAACACCAAAAACAGATCCCAAGCGCACAAAACACACTACTTAATACAGTATATTTCCGTTTTTTTTGAGAGCGTGGAGGATGTCAGGCGTTAACCAAAAACAACCAAAAGTCCCCGACTGATTCAAAAAAGCTGCAAAGACAATGGCGGTGTTGAAGAACCAAAGAAAAGAGAGACGCTCGAAAAATCCGAGCGCCTCTCCAAAGTTATTGTGCTAGATAGTCACCCAGCTACAGGTGTTACTCGCCGCAGCCGCAGTCCTTGGCCTTGCGCGTGTCGGTGTATTCCTTGAGACGCGCATGATAGGTCTCACGAGCCGAGATGGAGACAGCCGAGGCTTCACCATGAGCCTTGATGGCGTTCTGATACTCTTCAAACCAGTCAGCTTCCTTGCCGGTGTCCAGTTCGAATTGCGCCAGAACAGCAGCAGTGCGCTCCTCGGCAGCAAAGTTGCTGAGTTCGCGCGTCTCGTGAGCAGTGCGCCAGTGATTGGCCAGATGGTAGACCTGGGCGGCGGCTTTGAGCTCGGCAGACATGGCGTCAGCGAGCAGAGAGCGAGCCTCGCAGATGGGACAGGCAAACTTGGGTTTGGTCGGGGCTTGGGCGGTGGTGGCAGTAGCAGCGACAGTGTTGGATGGGGATTGAGACATGATGATACCTTTGTGATTTGGTCGAGATGGTTAAGTGATGCTTACTCCTCGCAAACATCCAGTCATAGCAGTCTTAGTCCAGAGCAAATACCCAGCACAATTTGACCCGCAAGGCGAGTAACAATAGTGCTGTAAAACATTGATATTTACTGAGTTTAGAGGACCTGGATATTAAATAGAGAGAGAAAGACAACTAAGACATAAGCTCTTTGGGAGAGGCAAAACAAATAATTACAACCGCTATCCATGCGCTTATAGACAAACGTTAATGCAATCATCCTAGCGCAACAATGTGACCCCTACCCCGGGTTAAGCACCAATAGTCAAGGGTAAAAGGCTGATACAGAGCGGCTATCCAAACGATCATGACTATTAATCACTAGAGCAAAAGTTATGACTCGCCAAAATAATGCAAAAGATCGACGCGCGAAATACCGGCTATGTCTTTGCGAGAAATGCCACAGGGACTGACACTATCCCCATCGTCATGACAGTCACTAATTCTTTGAAGATTACAAAGCAAGAAGCGCACGTAGCTCCTTTCTCGCACATTCAACTGCGGTTTAGTGAGCGCCACTTCTAGCTCATGCTTGGACAAAAAACCATTTCCATTTCGGTCGATAAAATCAAATGTTTTTACCGCAAATTCTTTTACTTCTGAGAGCAGACTACCGACGCTGATACCATCACCAGCACCAGGGAGCATAAAACTACTCACCTCATCGATAGTAAAGGAGCTAGCCAAACGGTTACCTCTCCTGCCCTGCGTCATATAACTATGCCTCGCACAACTGTTATTTAAAACAACAGCCAGCTTTAATTTTTACCGTAAGCACCGCTAATCGCTTTCCCACGGACTATCGATAAGCTCTGGCACTTTTGTGCCAAATGAAGGACGAATGACCACTAGAGAATAGAAGCCTGAAGTCTTTGGAGCGTAAATAATAGTGTCTGCGTCATACACCCGCCATCTACTCTCTTCACCATCAAAGGCATGCCAATCAGCAATGCACAACTTAATGCAACTTCCGGTCGGACCTATTTTAGAAAAACTTACGAAGGTAGGGGCATGAGCAGTATCATTTTTCGAAAGATCGCCTGCGATCCATTTGTTACCATCATCCACGTCAGACAAAATGTAAGAGCCAAACGATGATGGTTCTTTAAACGTTTGACCTGGATTGTCGAGCATCGCTTGCTTGATTTTTTTATCTAAAACTAACGCCTCAAAATAAGCATCTCCGGGGTAATAACCGGGCTCATCCCAGCGGATATTCCCATCCAAAAACTGGCGAGCAAAGCCACCGAGCAGGTCCTCTACAGCTATCAATGGCAACTTCTCAAATACAAATCCGCCGGGAGGCGCATCAACCATTTTGTATTTATGTTTGGCTTCAAAGTATGAAAGATAAACGTGTGGCTGAGCCTCTTCCCACACATAACAACAGGCTGAATTATGATAAGCGCGGAAAGAAAAAATCCTGCCATCGGCAAGCACGCCTTCGCAGTCCATATCTTGATGCTGTTCAATCAGGTGCAATTCCTTAAAGCAATTGCTCTCCATAAGTCTCCGGTGAGATGCGGCATATTCTTCCTTCGAATAAGTGTTTTTCATCCTTCACCTTCAAATGATGAACGTGTGCGTTCTTAACTGACCACATTAATGCATTTCGCCTTCACCGCCAACTAAAAAAATATAGACAAGGACAAATAAACGCAATTGCTACGGTGTGTAGTATTACACTGAAACAAAAATGATTTTGGGGCGGGATTTTGAATGACAAAATCAAAAAGGGAGCCTGCACCATGCAGACTCCCTTTTGACATTTGAGACTAGCGACTGGCGCGCCAATCCCTAAAATCCTGCTCAGTAGCTGCAGCCATCGCTTTGGCAGCGGCAAAGAGCCAGTTTGGTTTTTGCTTGTCGAGATAACGCAAGATGGCCAGTCGCGACTTGGCTGTGCCGAGATGCACATTGGCCACCTCTGCGCCCATCGCTGCAAGCAACTCACGCTCGTCTTTGTGACCAGGCAGCTCGGCAAGCTCAATACGCGCACAATCAGGAGCGAGCCTGCGCACGACCCAGCCGTTTTGCACCGAGAGAAACGGGTCGTGAGAGCGCACACAGACCTGTTCCAGGTCTTTGATGTGAATTGCGCTTTCAGACTTGTCTTCCACTTTGCCCATGGCAAAATACCAGGCCGATGGCAAAATCGCCTTTGCCTCGCGGGCAATACGACTGCCAGCCAGCTCGCTCAAAGCAAGAAAGCGTTGCCGCCCGAGGCTACCGACACCAGCCTGCCGCTGAAAAAGAGCAGGCTTGGTAGCAAGACCAGGCAGACTGGCCAAAAGCAGCGCCAGAGCATCGTGAGGCACCTTGCCTGTGGCTTTGGCCTCGCGATCGAGACGCTTAAAAAACTGCCTGGGGTCCTTCAGTCTCTGACGCGCCATGGCACCGAGGGTGCGGTTCTTTTCGGCCAGGACAAATGCTTTGCCCTGCCGCTCCAATGTCTCGCGATAGGCGTCGACGATTATTTGGCAGGTCTGCTTAAGAGGGATGCTGATATCGCCACGCTCCTGAGCCAGAGCCGCAGAGGTAGCAAGGCGCACCAGGTCATTGGTAAAAGGCAGGTAGCATGCCTCGTCAAAATCATTCACACCCCAAACCAGGCGCCCTTCGGCGTCACGCCAGGAGCCATAGTTTTCGACGTGCAAATCGCCCACACCGAGGACCTCAGGAGCCGAGAGTAGCTCTGGCAATAGCTCGGCAAAGAGCATCGCCCAGCGATAAAAGGTCCCTCTCATAAAAGCAAAGCTGCTCGTCGCCATCAACTCGTGCTTGTGAGCGAGATCCGCTCTCACGATTGTGATGTGCTTGGCGAGCCATTGCTCATATTTTTTTGTTGCTTGTAGGATATTCATCGTGGTTACTCCCACTAGGATACAGGTTAAAAGGCGGACGGGAGCCATTGGCAATCAGGTTGCCGCAAGCTCCCGCCCATTGTCTACTTGCGATAGTCCCTGGGTTCAGGGGTGTCGAGCCACTGCCGTCCATCCTTGTCAAAGGTAGCGCGGTTGCTCACCTCGCGGATAACGGGCAAACGAGTAGTATCAGTGTCGGCGCCCAGAGTCTGGATGCCAGAGTGCGTGGCACGGCGCAAGCTGCGATTGGCTCGACGCTTGTCGCTCTTTTCGGACTCGGCAAAGGAGTATCCCGTGACAGGGACACGCTTGTAGGATCGACTCATGCGATTCTCCAGGTGATTGTTTTTACTTGTTTTGCAGTCTGCTGTGTCTGCGGCTGTAGACCACGTAGACCAGGAGACCAAGCAGCATCCAGATGCCAAAGCGCAGCCAGGTGATACCAGGCAGGCTGAGCATCAGGATAAAACTCATGATGGCACCGGCAATCGGCACGTAGGGATAGCCAGGACAGCTAAAGCCGCGCTTGCGATCCGGCTCTTTGACGCGCAAGACGATGACGCCCAGAGAGACGATGATAAAGGCAAAGAGCGTACCGATACTGGTCAACTCAGCCAACTCGCCAATCGGCACGAGACCGGCAGAGAGAGCGACAATCAGACCCCAGATCATGATAGACCAGACCGGAGTGCGAAATCTCTCTGAAATCTTGCCGAAAACTGGCGAGACCAGACCGTCCTTGGACATGCGCATCATGATGCGCGACTGTCCGTAAAGCAGCACGATGAGCACCGAGCTGATACCGGCAATGACACCAACGGACACAAGTGGGATAGCCCAGCCCATGCCGATGTGGTCAAAGACTTTGGCCATCGGGGCGCCTTCACCGGCACCACCAAGTGAGCTGTAGACCATAGCACCGGTCATAATTGCAGCGACGAGCACATAGAGCACAGTGCAGACGGCAAGCGAGCCGAGCACGCCCTTGGGCACGTCCTTTTGCGGGTCTTTGCACTCCTCGGACAACGTAGTCACTGCGTCAAAGCCGATGTAGGCAAAAAACACAGAGCCTGCGCCAGTCAACACACCCGACCAACCAAAGGGCAGGAAGGGATGGTAATTGGCGGTGTCGATGTGGAAGGCACCGACGACGATGAAGAGCACAACGATAGCGAGCTTGATCACGACAAAGACCGAGGTCATCTTGGCGGTGTGATTGACACCTTTGACCAACCAGAAGTTGATAAAGGCAACAATCAAGACAGCGCACAAGTCGATGCTGGTAAGATGCCGAGCGATGTCATAGCCAAAGACCAGACCACCGCCGAGCAAGCCGAGCGAGACCAAGAGTCCGAGCGGCGAACGAGACAATACCGACTGGCGCGGTGCGTCAACGGACTTTTTGCTGCCTTCGGTACCGCCACCACTAATGGTGCGACCAAGCATAAAGATGCCTGCCACCACAAGCGCCACTGCCACGCAAACCGAGGTCATCGGCAAGTTTGGCGGTGCCACAGTGAGATAGACAGGCAGGTCCAGCCCCAATCCCTTGAGGATGGTCTGCATGTAAGCGCTCCAGCCAGAAGCTACTGCGCTTGCACCTACGGCATACTCCAGCAGGAGATCCCAGCCGATAATCCAGGCGAAAAGCTCGCCGAGAGTGGCATAGGCGTAAGTGTAAGCACTCCCCGAAACGGGAATCATGGAGGACAGCTCAGCATAGGCAAAGCTCACGCAAGCGCAAGCCAGACCAGCCAGAACAAAGGAGAGCAAGATGCCGGGACCAGCCATGTTGGCGGCAGCGACACCAGTCAAGACAAAGATGCCGGTGCCGATGATGGCTGCTACACCGTGGTTAAACACATCGCGGGCATCGAGCACTCGGTGGAGACGCGGACCTTCGTCCTCATCACTTTGAGCTTTGATATCGTCGACTGATTTTCGTCGTAGTGTTTCTTTCCAAAAGTTTGAGCTCATAGATTGACCTCTTGTGGTTGGTAGATACACACGTAGATAGCTGCTCAGCATCAATCAAGTCATCGGCAAGTAGCGATGCACGCATGAGATGCAAAACAGGACGTGTGCTTGAGGTAGTGGTTAAAACTTAGTGATTGAAAAAACCTGGGATTGAAAAAACCCGAAGGTACGAAAGGGGACGTCCGACGGGGATGAAAAGGCCTTGAGCCTAAGTCTCTTTACGCGCGCGGCGCAAGAAACACACAGGTATGTAAATTTAAGTCTTTGAAGCCTAGACTAAAACGCTTACTTGTTAAGAGCTTAGATATTTATAGCTCTCTCATGATAGAAACGGAGGGCTAGCAAGGCTTGCGCTAGCCGCATCAACACACATAGTATTTTGCAGACTCATTTTGCCCCGGATTGGTTATCCTAGCACTACCTGTAGTGCCTCTAAAAATCACGCTCTTCAAACATGACGTCCTCAACCGAGGACTTTTTAAAACCAACAGGCACAGCAAAAATACTTTCTGCTCGCGGCATTGTCTTGATCGATAGAGCCTCGATTAGAGTACTAGCTGCGGTGCTACCAGTAACAAACTTGAGACATAGTCCATCCATCGGTGGGATGCCATAATTTTTGTAGTAAAAATCCAACACCTGCGGCTTTACTTTTAAATCTCTGGCAGCGTAATGCCGCCAAAGTGACCTATATGTTGGATTATTGGAGTCCGAAACAAGCTTCCTGACAGTACAGAGTTGACCGAGTATTTTATCAGTGCCTATAACTTGCCATGCATGCTCTTTTTGAAAGCCACCCGCAGTCATTCTGGTAAACCTTCCAGCCAGCCCACCGTCATATTTTGATAGGGGTACCTGAGCCAGCAGTTTGCGTTTTTTGGAATAGACTGAAACGACCCAGTCTGGCGCCTTACAGCTAATTGTGTATTCTCTCAAAGGGTCATCAACGAGAATGGCATCTTCGCAAACCAGGAAATTGAGATGCCCCCAGCCCTTCAGCAAAAAGTCGATATTTTTTACCTTGCCCTTAGCGACAGAGGCTTTTTGGTGACTCGCTTGGCCTGGAGTAGCCAGCGCTGGCAGGCTAACCATGTGGCTCAATAGAGCCGCAGCAATAATCGTTAGACAATAAATCTTGCGCACGTGTATTAAGCCTTGCTTCTTTGGACTACCAACTACCACCCATCTCTAGATAGTAGCAAATCAATGTTAAATGACAGCGCAAGAAGATCGTTTTGCTCTTACCAACCACTAGCCCAGGAGTGTCTTACACCCAGCCGCTTTTTGTCATCAGGCTGGAGTAAATCACCTAAGTTTTTGCCGACCTTGGTCTCCCACATATCGAGGAATTGATCACGCTGCCCGGGGTTTACCATACGCAGAGCGAGGTCGACATTGTATCGCTCAATTGTGGCAGGATTTGTGCCATCAGCAGCCTGTTGAGCCACTTTACCCAGGGTTTCCTTGTCAAGCTCACGCATCGTTGTATATGAGTACATCTCATCGCTACTGACAGCCTCAAGCTTGCTGCCATTCAAATGATTGACAAATTGCACATTGCCTTCAGCGTCAATATCGCTCACTGTGATCATATGGGAGCCCACACCAGCCACTGCAGCACCAGCGGCGTTGCCTTCACCAACAGTATCAATAACAGGCTTACTCAAAGCATTAACAGGCACAGCCAGAGGCAACTTACCATCATTTTTTAACTGCTGCAAATGTGCCTTAAGTTGATCTCCGTTAGAGGCATCGAGGATAGTAAGCACACCGTTGCTGTCCTCACCACTGATACGCTTATAGGTATTTAAATAGTCGACATTGTTTGGTAGTTTGCTAAACAACATGTTGGTTGTTGGATGCTCAGCAGTGACCACCGCCTCACCACTCGGACTGGTAGCATCAGGCCGACGGAGCACGTATTGAGGAGACTCATCTGTGCCATTATCGAGCTTGACGTTAAAAGCTACTGCCTGAAAGATTTGGCTGGCATGGTCTCTAGGCGGCAATTTATCCTCACTAACTTTGAGCGCCTCTGGTAGCTTATTGGACCAGTGATTGAGAGTGCGCTCGTCAAGTGTGACACTGGTACCATCAGCGGCAGTGTACTCACCGGTGCGGGCAGCATCAGCCACCAGTCTAGCGGCCTGCGCTGGGTGACGGGTGTACATTTCGGTTTGCATAGTGGCAAAGCTACAAGCGTTAAAGGCGCCTTGATTGACCTCACCAGGATGGGCGCTATGGTGGAGTATCTCACCAGCGACTTTAGCACGGCTAGCGGCTGGCTTGAGAGCAGCATCATCACCAGCATCGAGCAGTCCGTTTACCGACTTCAGTACTTCTTTCATCTGCTTTTCGCCGTCTGGACGACCTTTCATGCGATCGGCAAAGTCATTGAGATCATCCTTCATGCTACCTGCATCTTGCGGGTGGCTGGCGATATAGGACTCTAGCTTTGATTTTTCATTGGGAGATTTGTCCTGACCGCTCTTATAAAGGTCGCGCACATCGCCCATATCGACAAAAGAGAGACTCTCTGACTTATCGCGATTAGCCGACGTATCACCCTTAAAGCTGGGGTTATATGCATCCTGACGTATGCTATCCAACCGATCCGAGCCTGCGTCGTTTCTGCTTGTAGCGACTTTATCGCCAGCAGTAGCAGTGTTTTCGGTCTGGTGTCTGGTAGTCATTGTCTAAGAAAAATAGTAAATGGCGGCAGGGTGAGTACCAACCAAGTTAGCACCGGCGCATGTCAAAAGTTGGACAGCTGCTACCCTGCTGCCTAAAGCCCGGCATCCGCCACGCCAACATGGCGCCCAGAGCGGGCCCAGGACGCTTGCAAGATATTATATTTGGCTTCGTCCCGCTCTTTGTAGAGATGTCCCTGCTGATATTTAGCAAGCATTATTGTCGGCAAAATAAGCGGCTGAGCATCGACATTTGCCTGCGATTCAAAATCATGTGACAGGACGTCCTGCTCGACACCACCGGCAACCACGCCGCCTTTCATATCATCAAAGTACACACGAGCATCACCCGACTCTCCGGGCTTCATCATAGTGCGGCTACGCATAGCAAAAGTATAGTAAGAGATGGCTCGATCATCAAAAGGCATGTAGTTTGGATAGTCGACCCTGGTGCCTCTCAGGTCAAAGCTCTTGCGCAAGCCGGGTCCAGAGATCTCGAGACGTTGATAGGTGCGACTCCCAAAGTCAGTGTAGCATCGCATGCGATACCAAACATCAGGTTTAAATGACTGACCGAGCGAGAGTATTTTCCATTTCCTCTCTTTGCTCGGCTTACCAGCCATAGTGTCGTCAGTACCCTCAGCCACCCAGATAGTGCCGTTGCGCTGCAACCCCACCAGAGACATCCAATCGCCGCCTTTGACATAGAGCGGAGATTTGATACCCTCGATAAACTCCTGATCCACACCAAATATCACGTCACTGGCAAAGTCCGGCTTGATCAAAAACTGAGTCTCTACATATGAGACCCCTGGCTTACGCAAAAAGCTCTCTATCTGTAAGCCCTGCCAAACCACAGCTACAGCGCAGCTGAGCCTCGATTGAAAGGCAAAAGCCAAACCAACAGCAAAAAGCAGACAAGCTGGTAGAGCAAGCCAGAATATCCTTTTAAGTGGTAGTTTCATAAATCCTTCCGACTCAAAAGGAGACTAACCCTATTTTCCTTCAGTAGTTGTCTTCTTACGTCCATCAAGTATCTTGAGAAATGACCTGGTCCTTATTTCATCCATTGTAAGACCAGTAGCCTTAACTTCATCAAGTGTGATGGCGCCGCAGTTAATAGCCCGCAAAAAATAATTGAGCAAACCCTGACCGGTGGCAGCATCGTCAAAAACATCACCGACAAGAGTGGCTTGCGCGGCTTTTTCCATAAAGCTCTTGAGCCTTACCGATGCTGCATCTAACCCCTCCAAAAAGAAAGCGTAGCAAGCAGCGTAGCGCACCGGGAGCTGAGCGGGATGGAGGTCCCAGCCTTGATAATAAGCATGGGTAAGTGAGTGTCTGGTGTGGTCGTAAGCCAGCTTCCAGGCTCTGTGCACGACCATATCGTTTTCTTCTTTTTGCTTACTGGTTAGCTTCTTATCCTTTTGAGCGCGGTTAGGACCAACAGGCATCACATTGGTAGCACCGTCTGATAGCCAGATGCCTGTGCCGGCAAAGGCGACCTTCATCATGTGTCTGGCAAAATCACAGGATGGATGATCCATGCGCTGCTCAGAGGCTGTGATGTTGCAAGAGGCAGTATAGTCGTAAGTGCCAAAATGCGCTGCCACACAGCGTCCCTGCGCTGCATCCGCGAGCAGGGGCAGGTTAGACTGTCCCTTGCGATTAAATAGCGCCTGGGTCTGCTCGATCATTATCTCCATCTTGAGAGAGCCAGCACTGAGCCCTGTCTTTTGCTCCAGGAGTTTGAGCAACTCCACCATACAAGTGACTTGCTCGGGGATAGTCACTTTGGGCAATGTGACGACAAAGTTGTCTGGCAAAAGCCCGCCGCTCTCTGCCAACAGTGTCGTGACAAAAATATCGAGAGTGCGCGCGCTGCGTGCTTTTAACTCTTCGTTAAATGGCTTGATACGGATACCGATAAAAGGCGGCAGCAAGCGCTCCTTCATGCCACGAGCTACTTCTCTGGCAGCGGCTTCAGCGTGACCGTCTTCTTCGGCGTCAGGGCGGTTGCCGTAGCCGTCCTCAAAGTCAATCCTAAAGTCCTCCACCGCCTCACGCTTGAGTTTCTCTCTGACACGCTCATAGACTGTGTAGCTGAGCCAGGCGCGACCGGCTTTGCCCTTAGCCGGTTGCTTACCGTTAGACAATTCTTTTGCCAGAGCAGCTATTTTTTCGTCTTTTGTCGGCAGGTCTTCATGACCAGGCAGTGAGAGCGCTCTAGCAAAGACAGCAAAGTTTGGCGCATACTCGTCTAGATTAGCCAGCGCCAGGGCGCCGAGCTTTTGAGCGGACTCCGCTTTAAATAGTTGTGCGCCACCATATACAGTGTGGATTGGCTGTCTGGCTGGCGAGTCCCCGGGATAAAAGCGGTTAAAAGCCAGATTGGCTTGTCCTAGCTTGGCAAAAAGGGCTTCGGTGTTGACTTCTGGCAGACTGACTTTCATCTATTTAACTCCGTATCTTAGACAGCGATTTATAACTTTGTTTGTATTTCTATTGCGACTACAACTGCCAGGGCACAGGAATACTTGAGGGTACCAGTGACTGGCCTCAACTACCCCGGTAAGTCGAGTAACCATAGGGACTGAGTAAAAGCGGCACATGGTAGTGCTCATCTGCATTTACTATCTCAAAGACGATTTTGACATAGGGGTAAAATCCACTTGTATCAATAGACGCAAAATACTTACTGGTCTCAAATGTTAGCCTGTACATACCAGGTTTATTGGTCCAGTCCGCCGGGACAAGGTCAGCACATCTGCCATCACTATTAGTGGCGCCATGACCGACCTCGGTCCAACCTTTTTGCGCGTCTTTGTGCTCCAGCACTATTGCTACACCCTGGGCTGGTTTGCCCTTAGCTGTGTCCAGTACGTGAGTAGTAATCTTGCTCATGAGAGTAATTTTTCCAATCTTATTCGTGTGATTTTGTTTTGCTCGTGCATTGCATCTCTAATCTCGTGGGCAGGCTCGTGTTTAAGCCGCTCTTGCAACAGAGTTAGCATCTGATCAGCACTCTTACCTGTGGCGCAGACGATAAATATATAGCCAAACTTTTGCTCGTAGTCGCTATTACCTTTTGCCAGAGCCTGGAGGACATCCTCGCTGGCTGAGGCTACGCCTTTTTGCTCGCCCTGAGCCCAGTCACTTGTGCTGGCAAACTTAGCCCTGATACTGTCTAGGTCCCCTATTTTAGGATGGTGGGCAAAAGCTTCCTGCCAGTCGTCAGCGGCTAGATATTGCCAGACATCGTCTGAGCAAGTCAGCAACTCATCAACGCTTTTAAACGGACGAGCAGCAATCATCTGCTCGACCCATCTGGAGCTACCACAGCAGCGTGTTAACTCTGCTTTGAGTTGATCCACTGTCATGTTGTTAAACTGATCCAGATCCATGCCTATCATTCCGCAAAAGCGCGCTGGCAGTGCACCCTGAGGCGCGCTACACCACCATCTGGATAGATATTGAGTCTGACATGGGTGATTTTGCCGATGTCGACGACTTCTTTGTCATAGTGATGTTGCTTATCTGCTTGCAGCTTGGTTTGAGGCAATATCTCCTGCCAGGTAGCATGCTGCCAGTTGAGATTGTCGATATCCACATCCGGTGAGTAGCAGCCGTCCACCGAGCAGCTATCGGGATAGTTGCCGATATGCCAGGCGGTGTCTACTTCTAGTTTTTTACAGATACCGATATGACCGAGCTTGACTATCACCCAGTCAAATCCAGGTCCCCGCTTACGTCTTGTCTCCCAGGCATCACCCATATTTTGACCACGACCAGGCATGATCAAGTTTTGCATGTTGCCAAAAAACATATCATTGCAAGCCACGACCATACCACCAGACTCCACATGGGCCAGGTCCAGCGATGCATCAGGCTTGACGCCAGACCAGTCGGGGATAACATCACCGTAGACTTTAAGCCTGGCCACACCACCATCGGGATAGATATTGAGCCTGACATGGGTCCAGCGTGTGCTACTGGATACAGCAAAGAGATTTTGTGAGCCCGGCGCCAGAGGCGAGCGCGGTACTATTTCTACCCAGTTGGCAGAGGCAGCGAGTTTGTCACCGCTCTCATTAGCCGGAGCGATACAAGCCTCTAGAGAGGCATAAGGAGGGTGATTGCCCAGGAAATGATTGGTATCAATATCGACACCATGGATAACACCTGGTAAACCGAGCTTGATGATACACCAGTCATGTCCAGGCTGGCGCTTACGGCGGCTCTCCCAGCCATCCATCCATTTGCCGTTTTTGGTGTATTTATCTGGGATAAAAATGCCGCGCCCAGGCTTGAGCAAGTTCTCTTTTTCTGCAAAAAATTCATCGCTACAGCTAAGAGCCTTGCCGCCCAGCTTTTCGGTGGCGAGATCAATTGTGCCACTAAAAGCCGACGCTTCAAGAATGGACGTTTGCATTTGTATACGCTCCCTTGTTTGTATCCAAAATAGCCTTGCCTAGTGGCTGGTCAGCAAACTGACCATGGTCATACACTTTATTGCCGCGCACATAGGTCTCCAGTACTTTGCCCTGCCAATTGCGCCCCATATGTGGTGTCAATTTATGACGGTGGTGGATCATTGACTGATCAAGAGTAAAGGTCTGATCAGGCGCAAAGACCACGATATCGGCGTCATGCCCGGGCTCTAGCGAGCCTTTGACGCTATCTATGCCGAGAAACTTTGCCGGACCATAGCTCATCCATCTGCTCACATCACTCAAACTGTAGCCGCGGCGCCTGGCCTCGGTCCAGATTGCGGGCAAGCCCAGCTGTAGCGAAGATATGCCACCCCAGGCTCTGTCAAAATTGCCCTCAGCAAGCAGCTTAAGCTCAGGTGCACAGGGAGAGTGATCCGAGACGATAAAGTCTATCGTGCCGTCCTCAAGTCCTTGCCAGAGTTTATCGGAGTTTTCGCGCTCACGTATCGGTGGAGTGCACTTAAACGCTGTGTTGCCGTCGGGCACATCCTCTGCTGCCAGAGTGAGATAGTGAGGACAAGTCTCAGTGGTGATTTTGAGCCCCTCTGCTTTTGCTTTAGCAATCAGTGGCAATGCGTCCGATGAGGACAGATGGACTATATGGACGCGACAGCCAAACTCTCGGCATAGCTCGATCATCAGTTTTATCGCTTCGTTTTCCCATTCTCTGGGGCGTGACGCTAAAAAGTTGGCATACTTGTGCGGCTCATCAGTTAGAGGTTTGTGATTGACTCCATGGGATAGATCTAGCTCTGCGTGCACCAGCAGGGGCAGTCCTTGCTTAGCAAGGATAGGCATGCTCTGCTCCAGGTCGGGGCGCTCCACATTGGGGAAGTCATCGATACCAGAGTGGATCAAAAAGCATTTGAAGCCCATCACACCCTGACGCATCATCTTATCGAGTTCACTGGCGTTGCCGGGCACCACACCGCCCCAAAAACAAATATCAATCCAGATACGCCCGGCAATGTGTCTGAGTTTTTCGTCAAAAGCAGCTGATGATGTCGTAACCGGAATACAATTGAGTGGCATATCAGTCAAAGTAGTGATACCACCAGCAGCGGCAGCACGGGTGGCTGTATCAAAACCTTCCCACTCGGTACGCCCTGGCTCATTGATATGGACATGGCTATCCACCAGCCCCGACATCACGACATTGTCACCAACATCGTGGACTGCGTAGCCAGCAGGTATCGCATCATCTTGGACTATACCCACTATTTTGCCGTCTTTGATAAGCACGCAAGCGCTAACTAACTCGCCGTTACGCAATAGACTTTTGGTTTTGATAGCAAAGGGAGTGCCCATGGCATTACTCTCCTCTTGAGACTGTGCCTGAGATTAGACCAAAAGGCTCATCGATAGGATAAAAGATCTCGTTTTTGTTTTTTTGACCAAAGGGCTCAAGGTTAAACATGATGCGGTGCTGATTGGGCATGAGGATAGTGATCTCATCAATCTCTGGTATTTGCGAGATTACTCTGTCACCCATTTGATAGAGCGTCTGCTGCACAGCCATGCTCTCATGGGTGGCAAAGACATCTAGCAATATGTCATACACTTTTTTGTGAGCACTATTATAAAAGTCGCTATCGGCGTCAGCACTAGCACTACCATAGACCCAGTTGGCGTCGATGCTCGTGCCCATGATACGGTCTTTGGTCTCAGGCAAAGTCGTGTACTCGTCTCTGACAAAGCCCCAAAACTGAGAGTTTGTGGTCTTAGCCACCTGCAGACTGGTAATGGAGCTTTGCACAGTAAAAGTCTCACCATCACACATCACTGTGGTAGCTCTCTTTTGCTGACCACCACTGATAAAAGCATGCGGATGTGGTTTACCATCTATTGGGATGCGCACCCAGAGGTCTTCTACGATGTTTACGACAGATTGTTTGACCTGCTCGTATTTATCAAGGAAGTGCTTAGCTAGAACAATCGCAAAGCTCTCGATACTATCCAGCGGATGGCTGGCAGCCAGCACATAGACTGCATTTTTCATCGAATCAGTAGCGATAATGCTCTTATTGTCGCCATCGATATAGGATGACTCAAAAGAACCTTCTAACTCAACATTGACCGTCAGCTCTTTTAGCTCCTGCCTATCTGGGTGTCTGATAACCTTTGTCAGGCGTACACCGGATTTACCATAGGCATTGTGAGAGAGTTGACTGGCTCTGGACTGGGACCTGGCGGCACTGGTACTCATATTTGACCCGTATGCGATAGATATCCGACCTGGGACTCCAAGCATATAATTGTCTCATTATCGACCACCACTTGGCTTTTATCAGGACAATTTTTACCTCTATGGGTATAAGGCAAAAACCAGGGTGACGTGATGCTAAAGAGAGCAGGGTTAGCCTTAACGATTTTGACGACAGTGATTTTAGCTGCCACTGGCTTTGCTACTGTCGCTGTAGCAAGCCCAGCCGTAAGCCCCCAGGTGGCTGCCTGTCTAGCCCGAGCGCGCTCCGATTTGAGACGCAATAATTTTAGACCTTGTCTGCGCAACTGCAATGACGCTATCAAGCTTGATCCTAAATGCGGTGATGCCTATGTCTACAAAGGCTACGCCTTGCACGGTCTAGAAGACTACAAAGGCTCAGCTCTGGCATTTAAAACTGGACTGGAATTGCTGCCAAACTATGGCAAAGGCTCAAAGTTCTTAGCAGAATTTGGCGACAACTGGACCTATCACAACTTTGCTCAGACTACTTTTCAAAGCGGGGATCCCCAGGGTGCGCTCAAAATAATCCAAAAGACAATACCACTCTGCACCAACCCCCATCTGCTCTACGAGGACCGCTCCACTATCTATGTCACCCTCAATCAATATGACAAAGCGCTTGTAGATATCAATAAAGCCATTGCCCTTAAATCCAACGAACCTCATCACTACGAGTGCAGAGCCAGGATTTACGAGCATACAAAACAGTACAAGCTTGAAATAGCTGATTTGACAAAATCTCTCAGCCTGCTTGCCCATCCCGACGCGATAGTACTGAGACGCCGCGGCGATGCTTACAAAGCACTCGGTGATTTAAAACAGGCTAAAGCCGATTACGATGCAGCCAGCGAGGAAGATTTTTAGACTTGATTAACAGCTCTTGGTGCGACCATTGATGATTCCGGCAGGCTACAACATCAGAAGCATAGCCAAGCCTGATTGGCTTAAAGCTCCACAAATTGTCGAGGTCTTTTCGGCGGGTGGGGTTGCTAACCGGGAGTTTGCAATCTACTCAGAGTTTTGGAAGCAAAACGGATTTTTTATGTATGACAGCGCTGATCTAGTCAAAAGACTGGCACAATCAATTGATTTTGACCTAAAGCACCATGCTCTTTTTTACTATGAGGTCTATGAGCAAGAGCTAGTAGATGCTCCAAGCAATTGGCGAACAGTCCAACCGCAAGCCGAAATTGTCACCAATGTAAAAAGACCAGAGCATCACCAAATTTATGGCTATGACATTGTCGAATTTACCTTGGGGACAAATCCAGAATGCTCTCCACTCACATCCTGCAATCTAGTCAATGTGTTCGAAACCAATCAATACGCGCTATTTGATAACTTTGATATTGGCAAAGATGCTCTGCTAACTGGTGCATTTCATGGCAAAGAACCTGGACCTTACAGAATTTTATCGGTGTCTCTAATTGAAAAATTTTGACTGGTTTGGAACTCAAAATTTCAGACAATAACAAAGATTGCTAAATTGTGTTATTGTGATTTTATATTTCAGTTGAGGTCTGCCAGATGAACGTGTCATTAACCCCAGAGCTTGAGAAATTGATAAATGAAAAAGTTGAAAGTGGTCTGTTCAATTCTGCCAGCGAAGTGATACGAGCTGGACTCAGACTGCTTATTGAACAAGACGAACTTAAGCAAATAAGGTTCGAAACTCTAAAAGCTGACCTCAGGGCGGGCTTGGATCAGGAAGCCAAAGGCGATATCGTGTCTGGCGAGGAAACATTTAAAAAGCTACGCAACAAGCGGAAAACAACCTAAGCGTGACGTATTTTCAGCTTACTCATTTGGCTGCTTCTGACTTAGAAGATATTTTTGATCAGATTGCCGCTGATAACGAAACTGCGGCCAAGAGACTTATTGCGACCTTAGAGGTGCGCTGTAAAAGCCTGGCCTCGATGCCCAATCAAGGACGTCAGAGAGAAGAGTTATTTCCAGGTTTGCGAAGTGTCGCAGTTGGCAATTACATAATTTTCTATAAACCGACTTCCTATGGAGTAGTCATAATTCGAGTTCTACATGCCAAAAGAGATTCAGAAAAATTCTTCTCTGACGAAGATCGCCCCACTGAGCTTAATTCTCACTGATTAAGAGATTTAGCCTAACTCACGTGGCAATTTGCTTCTCTCAAGCGAGTATGCAGATAGTGACGCCCGGATGAGTCTTCCTTTTTACCCATCCAAATCTCTTTTGTACCTGGCACTTGCTCAATGCGCAGACCTTGCGATTTGAGCTTTTCGTTGGCACCAGCTAGCACGTCATCCATGTCTTTAGATGGCACTTTATTGATGGATTCTTGCAACTTTTTGAAGTTTTCTTCGTTGTTAGGGTTGTTGCCAATGCCTTTTGAGTAATCTTCAGCGCCTTTAGCAATGCTGTCGACATTCCTTTTATTCTCATCATTCAAATCAGTTGGCGCCGGTCTTTCTGGGCTGGTTAAGGCATCTCTGGCAGCACCAAGATAAGCCTCTGTCAATTCTGGCGCGCGACCACTGCCGTCATTTGGTTTATGGCTTGGCTCGCAAGCGTCATAACCAGAGATAGGATGCTCGGCAAAATTGAGGCTCGGTTTTTCCTGGGACATATGGTCATTCATAATCCTGGGAGTTATGGTGACCGAATAATTGCTCATATATTCGTTGTTAACGAGCGGTTTGGTATTGTCTGACGGTGAGGCTACGTTGCGCTCGGGAGCTGTGTCAGCTTCCATAGAACTATTTGCCATAAGAAAACTCCAGTTATGGATTTGGGGGAGAGCACCATTGATTGAGTGGTGTGGCTGGCAATATAGCCAACACAATGTGAAAGCCCCGTGAAAGTCCACAGAGCCATCTCAAAATCGCTATTCGTTTGCCCTTATTTGTCTACTCGCTAATCTTTATCCGCGCCGGTAAGTCTCATTGCCGGACTAAATCTCCGATTCTCACCGAGATTGCCCATCCAGATCTCTCCACTGCCTGACACTTGAGCAATACGCAGACCATACTTATCTAGATCGAGATTGGCAGCCACAAGTATTGCCTCAAGCTCCAGAGTTGATGCTATCTGGACACTATCTTTTAGTCGCTTGCTGGCGGACTCTGTTTGACTGATGCGGTCGACAAAATTACTGGCATCAAAAGGCTTATCCATAATCTCTTTGTAGGCAATAGCGGCCTGGGCTATTTGCGCGGCCAGCTCCCTGTACTCAATGCTAATCGCGTCATTTAGTGGTTTTTCGCGTCCATTGAGAGCGCTGCTGATGTCACCGAGATATGGGCATGTCTTAAGCTTGTAGCTCTCTGCCCCCTTTACCTGTGCACTACCCTGCGGTGCTCCAGTCAATGATGCGCCTGTCGAGGCTGGCTGGTTTTGCGGAGCTGGATACTGATGAGTGGCGTCATAGCCGGCGATTGTATTTTGCATAAAGTCCAGTATGGCTGGTCGACCCGTAGCACTGACACGAATGCCCCGAGCAAACTCTGGCGTGGCTACGACAGCTGTACCGGAGCCCACGTCTGCCCCACCAGCCACAGCCTGGCTGTTTGATTGATCAGGCACACTACTGCCTGAGTTGTCGTTTGGCATAGTAAGGTCCGGGTCTCCAGAGAGGCAAAATCAAACTTATCTTCAGCTCACACTATATGCCCTCAAATGTGAAAGCCCCGTGAAATTGTCACAGGGCTTTTCAAGTTTTTTGAATTTGTCGCCAGAGCGAGATTTACGAGACAGAGCCGCTTTTAAGCTTCGCCGTCTTCATCGGGTGCGACAAAATCATCATCATCGTCATGCTCTTCGTGTTTGTGAGATTCGCCATCAGGCAAACCCTTAAAGCTGATTACGATATGACGCTCTTCGCCTTCGCCTTCGCTCTCTGAGGCTAGCTCAGGGAAGTTTTCTTGGAGATAGTTATGCACCAGACGACGGTCATATGCAGTCATCGGCAATAGTGGGAAGCGCTCGGAATCACCATTGAGAACAGCGACAGCGCCTCTTTTAGCACCGTCTTCGAGGGTACGACGACGACGTCCACGATAGTCGCAAACATCAACGATAAAGTGAGATCTATCAAGAGTCTTGCTTTTGACCATCTGACGCACTACAAACTGCAAAGACTCGAGGGTCTGGCCGTTTTTGCCTATTAAAATGCGGGCATCATCAGACTTGCAATCGATGCGATAGCAGGTTGTGCTGTCATCTACATCTTCTTGTACTACCGCGGCTTCAATATCGAGGATTGCCAAAATCTTCTCGAGATAATCTTTAGCGGTATCTTCAAATTGGCTTAGATTCATGGGTTACTTCTTCTTTTTCTTCTTGGATTTATCTTTGGCCACCATCTCGCCTTTTTCAGCGAGCTTATCCGCATCGAATTTGATCTTAGCGCCGCCATCAGCCGCACTGGGCTTGTTGCGCGGGGCAGAACCGATATCGATAACTTTTGCATTAGCGCCAGCACCACCGCCACTAGTCACAGGCATTGGGCTGTCGGCATCAGGGTTGATAAAGTCATCAGGCGATGTACGCATGATGAGCCAGGTCTGGAATGTCTGCACAAGACTGGAAACCAGCATGTAGAGAAATACGCCAGCAGGCAGGGGAATCATGACAAAGCTTGCAGACATAACTATCGGCATGTACTTCATCGAGTCAGCCATAACACGCTGTTGCTCATCCATCTCAGCGGGGTCTTTTGGACCAGCCATAGTGAGCTTGGACGAGAGGTACATAGTGACGCCAAACAAAATGATCATAAAGAGCAAGTCAAAATTTTGTGGCTTGAGGAGCTCTAGATAGACAGCCTTTTTACCCAGTGAATTGATAAAGAGGAAAGAATCGTTTTTGGCGATACCAGTAACGATTGCTTCGACTTTGTAGTCACCCTTCTTCAAAAATGTGGCGTGGCCTTCTTCATCAATTACGGCTTCTTCCGCGGCAGCGAGTTTACCGTTGCCTGATTTGACTTCCCATTTGACCTTAAAGTCAGCTGGCAGTGTGCCTTCTACAGCTCTTGTACCAAAATCAATCTTGTCGCCTGGCAAGGTTGTAGCTTCGCCAGGAAAAACAACTACTTTGGATACTTTGCCATCAGCACTGACATAGGGGCTGTTTGAGCCGGAGACTTCTTTGCGGTCGCGCTTAGCATCAGCTTTGGCTTCGATGACATGGACTGTCACGTCGACTGGTTTATCGCCAAAGGGAGGACCGTTAAAAGTACTAAACAGCGCCAACAGGATTGGCAGCTGAATCAGCATAGGCAAGCAGCCACCAACTGGGTTGGCTTTGTTGGCAGCGTAAAGCGCGACCATCTTGCGCTGTAATTCTTGTGGATCGTCTTTGTATTTCTTCTGCAACTCTTTGAGTGCAGGAGAGAGCTTTTGCATTTTTTGCATGCTCTTTGTGGACTTGGAGACGAGAGGCCAGACAGCGACTCTCACGGCAAGAGTCAAAAGGATGATGGCCAAACCATAGCTATGAGTCGCTTTTGCACAATACTGCAAAAAGGGAATCATCATGCCATATGTAATAAAGTCCACGCGTCGGTTACCTCAGCTAACTATCATGCGCAACATGTGCACACACGCCTACTTGATGCAGGCTAAATTTTGCAGGCACATCATCCACTCCGCCATCGTGCCATGGATGACATTTGCACAATCGGACTAGACCCAATACCAAACCCTTTAAAAAGCCAAAGCGCTTGATACTGTCAGCAGTATATTGTGAACAAGTTGGATAAAACCTGCATGATGGGCGTCTCAACAAGCGCGTCCGTTGATAAAGCCAGATCAACGCCAGTGCCACTCTTGACATTAAGCTAATGCTGCCACTTTTTTTGGATTGAGAGACTATTTTGTTCATCTACTGATTTTGATGATGTTTGATTTATTGAGGGCGGCCAAAACGCTTATTGGCTTTGAGTAAACACTCTCTTACTGAGCCTTTTACTTCGTCAAACGGTACAGTTAGTGTACTCGGATTGATGACAAAGACCAGTGCATACCAGCTTCCTGCGCCTGCTTCCAGTTGTTGCAACAATTCTGGCTCGCTGCGCACTGCCCGGTAAGCCTCTCTCACTCTACGTTTACAGCGATTGCGCTTACATGCGCTCTTAAGTACTTTCTTAGCTATTGCAAAACCCACTAATAATCTTAGCGGGGTCTTAACTTGTACACCGGCGTTAAGTGCAATGGCGCTCTCAGGAGCAGAAATTGACTGTTCGCGATTGTTACGTTTGTTTGTTTGGTGCTTTGGTTTAAACCGATGCAATACATATAGAGTCAAACAACCCGAGGCTACAGTGCGCCTGGCGGTGTATGCACGACTAAATACGCTTGACTTTTTAGCACGCTCACTGGCTGGCAGCAAAGCCTAAGCAACTACACGGATAGGCGGTAGCGGCCTTTAGCACGACGAGCTTTGATAATTTTTTGACCAGATTTGGTAGACATTCTCTTCAGAAAGCCACTGCCTTTTTTGGCTTTGCTGGTAGATCCTCTCAGTGTTCTTTTCATGACCTGACAAACTCCTGACCTAAACTCAAGTAAAAATCTTTTCGACGAAAAATGCTGGTGTACTATCGAAAGAATAGCTATGCTATCATCTCTTGCAAATACTTCGAGACGTCTGCCTCACCAGCGGACTAAAAATTTACGAATAAAAGCTCACTTAGAGACCATCAAGGTGAGTGCTATTTCACATTGCTGACTTTTGGGTCACTTCAGTGAGATCGCTTCCTATTAACAACATGGAAACATTTTTGATGTATCCATGGCTTCGGCAACCAATGGCTCAAGACATTCGTATAAGACGCATGCCAAGCCAGCAATTTGTTGCCTAATAACTTGCACTCTCCAAATCGCACACACCATATTGTGCATACCACCACGGACCAACCTTACAGATGACAAACTCCGAAGCAGAAGACGTACGCCTCCTCAAGTCAAATCGAGATATATGGAGAGAGGCCAAGCTACTCTTGGAGAAAAACATGAGCCAGCCCAGCTTTGAGAGCTGGATTAGACCGGCTCAATTGACTGAATATAACCAGGGTGAAGCCACACTGGCAGTTAGCAATGAATTTATGCGCACGATGATCACCAACAACTATGTTGGTGCTGTCAGTGAAGCGATTGCTCAATGCACTGGCCAAAAGGTCTCAATCAAGGTCATAGTGGACGGTTCAGTCAAAGCAGAAACATACACTGCCACCATAGCCAGTATCACTCAGGAACCCTCAGACCATACTGCGCAAGCAAATCCAGACTTGCATCATCTATCTGCATCCTACCAGGCAAGCCCTTTTGACAGGTCTGGCGCAGGCGATAGCGCCAATTACAACAACAATGCCATAAACAACTCAGCTGCCAACTCATCCGGTGGTCCCGGCTACAGTTACGGCGGTAGCCCTGGTCACAACCTCACTGACAGTCAATTGCCAATGGTCCATACCAGCGCCAGAGTGCCAGATGCCATCACTGCCAAGAGCAATCTCAACCCCAAGTACATCTTTGATACTTTTGTAGTTGGCGCCCACAACAGATTTAGCCATTCTGCCGCACTTGCTGTAGCGCAGAGGCCAGGTCAGGCATATAACCCACTCTTTATATATGGTGGAGTTGGTCTGGGTAAGACGCATATCATGCATGCCATTGGTCATGACATTTTGCGCCGCAATCCCAACTCTGTAGTGCGCTACATCAGCTGTGAAAAATTCACCAATGAGCTAATCAACTCCATTCGCGACGATCGCATGCAAGACTTTCGTAAGCGCTACAGGCAGGTTAACGTCCTCTTAGTTGATGATATCCAGTTTCTCAAAGGCAAAGAGAGTACTCAAGAAGAGTTTTTCCATACATTCAATGCCTTAAGAGATAACGGCGCTCAAATTGTGCTGTCCTCAGATAGACCACCCAAAGCCATTAGCCACCTCGAGGAGCGTCTCAGAAGCCGCTTTGAATGGGGACTTATATCAGACATCCAGGCGCCGGATCTTGAGACCCGCATGGCTATCCTGCGCAAAAAGTGCGAAGCCGAGAATATGCGCATCGAAGACGATGCCATTGAATACATCGCCACTTTGTTTACAAGCAATATCCGTGAGCTGGAAGGCGCTCTAATCCGCGCTAACGCCTATGGCAGTCTGACCGGAGAGACTCTAACCATTTCCTCTCTCTCGGGAATGCTACAGCCCACAGCGCCTCACGATAAAGTGAAGGTGACTGTCACTATCGATCGCATTATCCAGACAGTGGCATCGCATTTTAGAGTTGAGCCCAGCGAATTGCGTTCAGCAAAGCGTAGTCATGACCTCGCTCTGCCCAGACACGTTGCCATGTACCTGGCTCACGATTTGATTAAAATGAGTTTTCCTAGAATCGGCGAAGCCTTTGGTAACCGCAAACATACATCTGCTCTATATGCACATAGCAGAATCAAAGAGCTGTTGCCCAAAGACCCCAGCCTGTCACAGTCGGTCAAGCAAATCACAAGCCAGTTGGCTGATTAAGTGCCTGTTCAAAACTTGTTCAAATCGTGTTTTAAGCTTGTAGGCGCTCTGTGCAAACCCCACCACTTGGCGTATATACAGCATTTAATTTTGGACAAGCCAGCAACAAGTTATCTACAGGGGTTAATCGGACAGAGCTAACGATTGATGAGTTATCTACAAAAAATGGCTTGCACTGCTACTTCTATATTACTTAATTTATAAAACAAACAAGAGCAGCAATAACGGAGATGGCTTGCACTCTCAAAACCGACCACCTGAAAAGGCGTTGAAATAATTGGCGCATAGCGATAACCTTTAGAGCACAGTCAAGTTCAGCGGCACATTTCCAATTTAACTCCGGATCTGTTCCTTTTATATACACAAAAGACCCGTTGTTAATATCGACTTTGCTCCAAACAAGCAAAAGCCAGACGGGACAAACTTTTAGAGGTTTAGCTATGCACTTTGCAGTACAAAAGGACGTTCTGGTCAAAGCTCTCAAGGATGTCACCAGCGCCCTTGCCACTCGGGTAGTTCAGCCCATCTTGAGCAACGTACTGGTACAGAGCGTGGATGAGACCGCTGTTAAGTTTCACGGTACTGACATGGACCTGACTATCGAGACCAAGACATCTGCTGTGGTCTACACCCAGGGCTCAATCACACTGCCTGGTAAAAAGCTTTTAGAAATCGTCTCAAAACTACCTAACGACCTGGTTTCTTTTCAGGTCAACAAAGAGACATATGAGACCACTGTCACCTGCAAGCGCTCCAAGTTCAGCATTTCTGGCTTGCCTGCTGATGATTTTCCCAAGACAACCGAAGTACGTAGCAAAGACGGCTTCCTCATGCCAAGCGATGTCCTCAAAAAGAGCATCATGCAAACAGCCTTTGCAGCAGCTAGCTTTGACACCTCCAGCATCCTCGGTGGCGTTTATCTAGTTATCGACCAGGGCAACTTTGAGTGCACAGCTACTGACGGCTCACGTCTGGCTCACAGATTCGAAAAACTCAATATCGCTGTCCCGGCAGCCAGCCGTACTGAAGGCGAAGTTGAAGCTGAAGGCGAAAGCAAGTCAGCTACAGCCACCTTAGAAAAACCAGCCAGCCTGCGCGCCATCATCCCAGCTAAAGCTTGCGGCGAAATCGTCAAAGTACTCGACTCTCAAGAAGCCAACAAAGAAGTGAGAGTAGCTGTTATCAACGGTCAAATAACATTTGAGACCGAGACCCATCACCTCTCCACAAGACTGATCAGTGGTGAGTATCCTCGCTATCAAGAGCTTTTTCCCAAGGACTTTACTCACCTGGTCTCCTTTAACCGCGAAGAGTTGATGCAAGCCATTGACCGCGTAGCTGTCATGTCAGACGATCGCACTCACCTGGTCAAATTGCATTTTGAGCCAGATACAGTCCAGATCTCAGCCAATACACCTGACGTCGGTCGCGCTCAAGAAGAAGTCTCTATCGCACTAGAAGGCGAATCAATCGATATCGCCGTCAACGTGCGCTATCTTACTGATGTGCTGCAAAGACTGGGCGTGCCTGAAGTCAAACTGGAAATGACCGGTGCTCTCAAGCCACTGATCATCAAGGGTGTAGGCGATGAGACCTACAAGTATCTGCTCATGCCAGTACAAGCTAAATAGGAAAATCCATGGCTAAGACTTTGCTCCAAATGTTGAGTGTGCCCCAGGAGGCATCTCGCTTATCTGACAGTGCTCTGGTCATAATCGATGCCCAAAAAGAGTATCAAGACGGCAAACTACCACTCAGTGGTTTTCAGTTTGCTGTAGAAGAAATCAAAACGCTCTTAGACCGTGCTCGTAAGCAAAATGTACCTGTTTGGTTTGTAAGACATCAGACCAGAGCAGGCGCTGCTATCTTTGATCCTGGTACCCAGGGCTTTCAGATAGTGGACGAGTTAAAGCCAAAATCAAACGAGTTTGTCCTGGACAAGACGCATCCCAGCGCATTTGTGGATACTAATTTTAAGACTCAGCTCGACGCAGCAGACATCAAGCAACTTATTGTCACTGGCTTTATGACTCATGCTTGCATCTCTGCCAGCGTGCGCTCAGCCAGTGCCCTGGGTTATGGTGTCACTGTAGTTGCTGACGCTTGCGCTACCCGCGACCTGCCAGACGCCACAGGGACCGGTGTTGTAGCTGCCAGTGCAATACACAAAGCTACTCTGGCTGCGCTCAATGATGTCTTTGCCACAATCGTACCGTCGCAAGCTGATATTAAAGACTGATTTTTAAACAAGTCCAAAAAACAAAGGAGCAGTGGTGGATCGCTTAGAGATAAAACGAGCCAACGATATGCACGTGCATCTGCGTCAGGACGATATGCTCGCTCAGGTCTTGCCACACACTATCTCACAGTGTGCTCACGCTCTGGTCATGCCTAATATCACACCGGCTGTTTTGACCGCAGATGATCTGGTTGCTTACAGACAATCGATTTTGGCTTTGCTACCAGATGGCAGCACATTTAAGCCGCTCATGACTTTTAAGGTGGCTCCCACTACCAGCCCTGCCGAGATAACTAAGCTCAAAGCTCAAGGAGCAGTGGCAGGCAAGCTTTATCCAGAGGGTGTCACCACTAACTCTGAGGGTGGAGTGACTGACTTTAAAGCCCTTTATCCGGTCTATGAGGCCATGCAAGAGGCTGGGCTGGTGCTTTGCTTGCATGGCGAAATGCCTGGTGTTTTTTCGCTTGATAGAGAGAGCAAATTTTTAGCTGTATTGCGCGACATAGCCAGTCGCTTTGCTGACTTGCGTATTGTCCTTGAGCACGCGACTACTGCTGAAGCCATCGCTTGTGTCAAGGAGCTACCGGCTAACGTCGCCTGTACTCTTACTGTGCACCACCTCTATCTCACTCTCGATGATGTGATTGGCGATAGACTCAATCCCCATGCCTTTTGTAAGCCAGTAGCTAAGCGTCCTGAGGATAGAGATGCTCTGGTGGCAGCAGCACTTAGTGGCAATAGCAAATTCTTTTTGGGCTCAGATAGCGCACCACATACAGTAGCAAACAAAGAGTGTGATTGCGGAGCTGCGGGTGTTTATACTGCACCAGTGCTTTTGCCGGCACTTTTAGAACTATTTGAAAAACATTGCAAGCTTGAGCTTTTAGAAGCGTTTACTTCTGGCTTTGCCGCTAAGTTTTATGGATTACCGGAGCATAAAGAGACAATTGTCTTAGTGCAAAAATCCTGGACAGTGCCAGAGCAGTATGGCGACGATAAATCTGGACTCAGTGTCAAACCATTTCTTGCCGGCAAGACACTGCGCTGGCAGGTTGGATAAATGTTTGTTTTAACTAAAAACCAGGTGTTATTCAACTCCGGCACGTAATCCGGCGAGAGTCATGTCAATCATGCCATCTGCGTATTTGCGCAGTGTCGCCTCGGTAAAAGCTCCTGGATCCCGCGCTTTTAGTCTGTCATAAGGGGGAAAAAGGGCGGCAAGAAGATAGCAAATCAATTCGCCTTTAAAAAGATAATCGTTCAAAGCCTTAACCGGTGGAATCTCTTTGTTTTTGGCGGCCTTCTCAAGCAAAAAAGCTATTTGCAAAAAAATAGCACCCTGGAAATTGATAATCTCAGCCATTATTGATGGATTGGCAGAAGCTATTACTTGAGGGCTGTGCAGCTGTCCATTGGCTATTGACCAGTAAGACATGACGTGTCCGTATAAAAGCTCCCGCAGTACATCAAGATAAGGGGCTTTGGCATCTTTGACCAACTGATTTATGCGCTCTAGCTCGCGGTTAGTAAATTGCTGGACAACAGCTACAAGAATTGCTTCTTTGTTTTGAAATTCAAGATAGACAGAACCTTTGCTGATTGATGCCCGATCAGCAATGTCGTCTACTGTGGTTTTTTCAAAGCCGTAGTAGCCAAATAGCCAGGTTGCTGCTTCCAGAATTTTTTCACGTCTAGTTAGGTTCATTTTTGTCTCCTGCACAATTTTACAATTAACGAATAAAGGATTGACTACATTCGTATAATCAGTCAAACTTAAAAAGTCGGTACAGTTACTTTGCTGCCATTAACGGTAGCTGGAGGTGTTATGTTTTCCCAAAGATTGAGCAACGGCGCTAGCAAGTGCATTAGTCCGGTTCTGGCATGCGCCCTGGCCCTGGCGCCGATGGTTGGCGCTATTGCTGGTCCTGGATGTTGCGACAAAAAGTCAGATTCAAAAGCTGATGCCGCTCAAAAAGATATAGTCGATACTGCCGTTTCCGCTGGTAAGTTCAATACTCTAGCTAAGGCTCTTGGTGAGGCTGGCTTGGTAGATACACTCAAGGGTAAAGGACCATTCACGGTCTTCGCTCCAGATGATGCTGCTTTTGCAAAGGTACCTGCTGATGCACTAAACGCACTCCTTGCAGACAAAGCAAAACTGACCAAAGTTTTGACATACCATGTCGTGAACGGTGAGGTTTTAGCAAAAAAAGTAGTGAAGTTGAAATCAGCTAAGACACTAGAGGGTTCTGACGTTGCAATTAAGACTACTGACGGCAAAGTGGTCGTAGGCGACGCCAATGTCACAGCCACAGACATCAAATGCTCTAACGGTGTTATTCATGTGATTGATAAGGTATTGATGCCTCAATAAGGGTATCAATGGAGGCCGACGGTCTCAGCTGTCGGCCTCTACCTTAAGCTCTACTGGTCAATTATCTACTTCGGGGAAAAATACCTTGAAGAACAAAAAGACTCTATCAATTCTCCTTGCCTTGCTTACACTGCCACTCACTGCTGCCAGCTCATTTGCACAGCAGTCCAATCAGTCCGTCAAAAGTCTAAATGTCCAAAAAGGTCGACCGTCAGCCAGGAAGGTCAGTGCTATGCCTATTGCTCATATTGAGAAGCGCGGTGACCTGACTTACGTCGTAGGCTCAGTAGTGATAAATGCCACACCGGAAAAGGTTTGGGACACTCTGGTCGACTATGATAAATCCCCTGAAATTTTTGCCAACTTGAGCCTCTGCAAAGTTGTCGGCAAAGAAGGCGAAGTAAAACTGGTAAGACAGGTGGTCAAACCGGGCGGTCCAATTAAGTTTGACTACATTGTCAATTTAACTGAAACCAGACCAAGGCTGATCAAATGGAACAGACGTTCAGGCTCGCTAAAGGAAGTAATGGGTACCTGGGAGCTGGAAGCCCCAGCGCATGTAACTAACATTGCCGAGGTCAATTCTCCGCCCAGTACCACTGTGACCTATAGCATTCATTTAGATGGTGGATTTGCGCTGCCACCGTGGTTGTTAGCGTCTCAAGTAAAAGGCTATCTTCCCACGGTCTTAAATGCCCTCAAGACCAGGGTGGAATCAACCAAACCAGGTACTAGCTCATGATCACTTTGCTCAAGGTAGTCTATGCGGTAGTCCTTATAGTGATGATCGCCGTGACAGCCTGGTCAGGCATGCATGAAAGCATTTTAGCAGTACCACCTGTGGTGCTAAATGATGTTTGGTTTAAAGCCACTCTTTTTGATGCCTATTTTGGCTTTATGTCATTCTTTTTTTGGATTTGCTACAGAGAAAAATCACTCGCGCTTAAAGTCTTCTTGTTTTTTGCTATTGTTTTTTTGGGCAACATCGCTATGGCAATCTACGCTCTTGTCGCGCTATTCCGCCTCAAGCCTGGTGATGGTGTGCAAAAATTGTTTGCAAGACGCTAGAGCGATTTATTCATAGTTCAACTTTCACGCAGCTTTCACAGGCTGTGTATTAGTCTCTCTGTTACACCCCCTTCAGTTTTAGTTTTTGGAGCGAGACAAAGATTTTTGTCTGCTGTTTAGATCCAAACCACTATAAGTCTGTTGACGACTGATTCGTAATTTTCAAGCAAAAGCCATTGGTAGAGCCTTTTTTCTATCTATCGCTTTGCTCTAGCACAACTATTAAAACTATTCTTTTATCTTATAGAGGATCTATCGATATGCCAATTTTTCTTGGTGACGCTATTGATTACAATAGACCAAAATCTGTGGAAAGTTCTTTTGACAAATCTGCTGACGAAACATCATATGCCTGCAAGATGTCTTGTGAAGGCAATCCTATAGGCAATGACAGCTCTATCAATAAGGGCAATAAGTTAAAACTAGAACTGGGATTGACTGAGGAAGGCATAGTCACACCTTTTGATAAGAATCTCGAAGGCAAAACAGTAACTTCCGACCAAAAATTTAAAGACAAAATCGAACCGAATGAAGACAGTCTGATTATCAAAAGTCCTTATGATGTGCCTCCTCCTGAGAAATATTTTGAACCAGCTAAGGAGCCAACTACTGAAGAAAATGATTCCATGCGTAGAAACATCAAAATGTTAGATGAAGCGAATTTTGGAGGTAGTGGCAATTCTAATGGTGATCGGTCATTCACCGTTGGTAATATTCATCCTTTTTCTCAGGACATAAATGACAAAAGTCGCTATTCGGTGACAACAAACAATCGTTCAGAGGACGTTGAGTATTTGCAGACTCATGACGCCAGAGGAAATGAACTACCTGGTAAAGATGGACTGGGTGTGCCGGTCAAGGATCCAATTATCAACATGCAACTAAAAAGTGTCGCCGATCTCGCCACTATATTGCATGAGACTAGGTCTAGTGCAAGAGAAGGTGAGATCACTGGAACTGATGGTGCTGCTGCTGGTGGATATGGACCTAGTGGAGGTGCTGGCACTGCCGGAGACGGTCGTCGCATCTATAGATGGGATGACAAGTAAAAATGGCTCATAGCGAGACCACCCTATAATTTAAATGTTGTCAATATATTAAGGGTGCCTGGGTGACAAACTGGGCACCTTTTTTTGGCTCAAAGTCCAAGCTGTGAGCCTCTCACGTTTGCGTTTGAGATGCTGCTTTTGCTACGCCACTTGGCTAGATGAGAAGAGGTACTGGGCAGGCTAAAGCCTTACCTGTTAAGATCTGCCGGTCTTTTAAGCGTTTTTGGGGGAGTACATGAAATTATCTCGTCAACTAGGCGTCCTTGCCGCATTAACGGTAACTTTTACGTCCAGTTTGGGAGCTATTGCTCAAGTCACAGAGGCATCTAGTGCCGCATCCGCTACCTCTGCTAGTGAGTCGCTCAGTACAGCCACGACTACCAAAATCGCCAACAAAACTCCTCGTATCGGTCTGGCTCTCGGTGGTGGTGGCGCCCGCGGTGCTGCTCACGTGGGCGTGATGAAAGTCTTATTGCAAGAAGGTATCCCAATCGACGTAATTGCTGGGACCAGTATTGGTTCAGTTGTCGGTGGACTTTATGCTGCTGGCGTGCCAATGGATACACTGGCTCAAAAGTTTGATAACTCAGAGCTGATGAAGCAGTTTATGACAGTGCCAATTACTGTCAGAGTGCTTGTTGCACCAATTATGATTTTGCCTCGTGTCTTTGGTGCTCGTCCTTATGACGGACTCTATAAAGGCGTTAAATTCCGCAACTATGCTAACAAATTGGCTGGCGAGAAAACCGAAATCGCCAAACTCAATATCCCCTATGCTGCCATTGTCACCAACATGGTTAGCGGCGAGAGCTGCCGCCTCACCACCGGTGATCTTGGTACGGCAATGCAAGCAAGTACAGCTGTGCCTGGTCTGCGTAAGCCTGTAGAGATAGACAACAAACTCTATTGCGATGGTGGATTGATTTGCAACGTCCCAGTTGATCACGTCAGAGAGATGGGTGCTGACTTTGTTATCGCAGTCGATATCGACGAGCCCATGGTAGAAGTGCCGCTCAAGACATTTCGCAAGATTGGCTCAGTTAGCCAACAAGCTTTGCGCATCCAGCTCAATGCTCAAGACAATATGTACAACAAAAACGCTGATGTTGTGATTCACCCAGATACAGACGGTATCTCACTGATCTCGCGCAAAAAACAAGACGGCTCAAGAGGATTGCAAGCCGGTGAAAAAGCCGCTCGTGCTGCTTTGCCTGAAATTAAGCGCAAACTCTCAGCAATAGGCGTGGCTTGTACTCCTGCGGTCTCGATGCACTAACAGGTTAAACAATGGAAGCTGGCACTGGCTTTGTACCTGATCAGTTTAGTACTATCAGTCGCAGCCCCAGACAAATCTGGCAGCACAGGCAACCTGGTAAAGACATCTTTGTCGGCAATGTCGATGTCGCCAGTGCAGTCTTAGCCGGTGTCAGAGTCTTGCGTCTGCGCGTTATGCCAGACGAGTTGCCGACTGACCACAAAGAGAGAGCCGATTTACTCAATTGGCCGAGCTCTTATGCTCTTACAGCTCAGGCACTAGCTAGTATAAAGTGGCAGCCTGTGGGCTTAGAGATATGTGATGTCGTGCCTGGCTTTAGCTGGCAAAAGTCAGAGGATGCTCGCTATGACTTTAAGTTTGATCTGGCCGCCGGTATTAAGTGTCTCGGTCTGGGAGAGCGCTACAGTGATTTAGATTTGCGAGGAGCCAGACATACGCTTTGCTCCACTGATAATCCCAGTCATGATGAGAGTGCCGATGCCCTTTATAAAGCCATACCGTTTGCTATTTTTATGGATTCTGCCTCGGCCAGTTTAACTAAAGGTGCAGCTCAGAGTGTAGCTAAAGGTTTTGCACTGCTGCTCGATAGCCCAGCTCCACAAGTCTGGGACCTGGACAAGGAGCTTGATGGCAAAGCGCGCATAGAGCTATTTAGTCGTCGTGGATTTATTCTCTATGCTTTTACCAGTGCGGCATTGCCAGATCTGGTAAGCGCCTATACAGAGCTTACTGGACGTGTCAGCCAGCCGCCGCGCTGGAGTCTGGGGCATCAACAGAGCCGCTGGAGTTATCCAGATCAAGATACAGCCCTTGAGCTTGCCCGTCAGTTTAGAGAGCGCAAAATACCTTGCGATACTATCGTGCTCGATATTGACTATATGGACGACTACCGTGTCTTTACCAGTAGTGATGAGCGTTTTCCCGATTTTAAGGGGATGGTGGCAGAGCTTGGCAGAGATCACTTCCGGGTAGTGACAGCTGTCGATCCTGGTATAAAAGTCGACGACAATTATTTGGCCTACACAGATGGACTCAAACAAGATGTCTTTTGTAAAACAGCTGATGGAGAGGTTTTTGTAGACAGGGTCTGGCCTGGTAAAGCGGTTTTTCCTGATTTTATGCGGGCTGATGTCAGAGACTGGTGGGCTCAAAAGCTTGAGTTTTACACATCAAACGGCATCGCTGGTATCTGGAATGATATGAATGAACCAGCATACTTTGATACTCCAGGTGTCAAAGTCGATACTTTTGATGAGCTGCCAGAGCCACAATCACAGCTCTTTATGCAAAATGACAATGGAGAAATAGTTGGACACTACGAAGTACGCAATCTGTATGGTAGTGGTATGGCACAGGCTACCCATCAGGCTCTGACAAAAACTCGTCCCAACGAGAGACCATTTATTTTGACTCGCTCTGCCTATGCTGGTATACAACGGTATAGTGCAGTCTGGCTTGGCGACAACAAATCCTGGTGGGAGCATCTGCGTTTTAGTCTGCCGATGTTGGTCAATATAGGGCTTTCGGGTGTGCCTTTTGCTGGTGTTGATATCGGTGGTTTTGGCGATACTTGCGATCCTGAGATGCTAATTCGCTGGTACGAGATTGGTATTTTCTTTCCTTTCTTCCGCAATCATTGCTGGCTCAAAGGTCGTGCTCAAGAGCCTTTTGCCTATAGCGAGCCGGTAGAACAAAAAGTCAAAAGACTGATTGAGATACGTTATCAACTTTTGCCTTATATCATTGATTTATTCCGCCATAGTGCCGCTGCTGGTGCGCCATTGATGCGTCCTTTAGCCTGGTCTTATGGCTTAGATAAGACTGCTCTACAAGTCTCTGATCAGTTTATGTTTGGCGATGACATCCTTGTAGCACCGGTTTTAAACCGCGCTCAGAGCCATCGCAATGTCTATTTGCCGGAGGGCAATTGGTATCGATTTAACAGCGATGAAGTCCTCGCTGGAGGACAATGGCACTATCTATCCATGCCCCTCGGTGTTTGCCCGGCATTTGTGCGTGAGGGCTCTATATTGGCTCTCTGTGATGGGATGCAGAGCACGGACGACTATGCTCAAGCTGATATCACCTTTAAGGTGTATGGCGACCGAGCTCACGGCTCTTTTTATCAAGACGACGGTATCTCTTTTGACTGGCAGGACGGCAAATACTTTGCTTGCAATCTTGCTTTTGAGCAGGGCAAGCTTACTGCTAGTGATATTCACAGTGGACTTGAGCTAAAAGAGCGCAAGTATTTTGTCAGCTATAAAAACAGTAAAACTGACTTTGTCCTTTGCTAAAAAATTGCTTGTCATCATAGTTAAGCGCCATTTTTAACATTACTCTGCTGACATTGAGATAAACTGTTGCCTTCGATTTTTGTCGGTAGCACCCAATTGGAGTCATATGCTAAATATTTCTAGAATCGGTCTTGCGGCGCTAGCAGTGCTATTTACTGCCCAAGCATGTTTTGCTCATGCTGTAGGCGAGCGCATTGAATGTTCACCACTGGGGCTGCCTAATTCTTATTTTCCTGGCACAATCATAGAGGACAATGGCGGCGGTGCTTATACAGTTAAGCTAGATCCCAGACCAGGCCGCAGCGAAGAAATTTATACAGTGGCTGCTAAAAATCTCCGTCCAATTGCGGCGGCTACTGGTAATGCCGGTCAAGCTAATAACGGCAATGCTGGGGCAGCGGCTGGCACTGGTAACAACGGTGCTTTTGGCGCTGCCAATGCCATGGCTGTAACCGGTAATGCACCAGTAGGAGCTAACCAGCCAGCTGGCAATGGGACATTTGTCCCCGGGCAGAGAGTGATGGCTAATAGCATCTTTGTGCCAGGTGATGAGCATTACAAAGCTGGCACGATAGTAGGTCAGCCAGCACCTGGTATGTTTGAAGTAATGTTTGACCACCTGGGGCGCAAACTGGCAGTCAAACAAGAATGGATCAGACCCGGTGGTCCTGCCAGAGCAGCTACACCAGCCAATCCGCCCGCTCAAGCGATGCATGATGCTGGTCGAGCACCAGATGCCGGACTAGGTTTTCCACCTGGTGGTATCTACGATTGTAATATGCTCTCCGGTGGCATGCTTATTCATATCGGCAAATTGGAGATACGGGGCAATACCTATAGAGGTTTTTCGGCAGCGGGACCATTTCATACTCTTGGTGCTAATGGTAGCAATTTAGTTTTATCCGGTGGTCTATCGGGCATGCCAGATGGCTTCAGATTGACTTCTTGCAGTTATGTGGGTAAAGATAGTGTTGGACGGCCCTTGATCAAAATCCGCTATATAGGGCAATCTAACGCACACGATGTTATTGATGCAGTGCTACAGTGAGGTAATGAGATAGATGTTGCCACAGTCAATATTGCGCAAGCTTTATCTGGCATTACTGGTAGTGGCAACGTTAAATGGCTTTACGGCCAGTCGAGCTATAGCTAGCGATCAGCTGGGCTGGCCCAGTCTCAATCTCACTAGTGGTGAGAAGCATTGTGCTGGCAAAGCCTTTGCTGTGCGTTGGTATAAAAATCGTACTTTGTTGCTTTTGCCATTGCACATACTCTCTCCCGAAGCTGGTTATAGCCAATATGTCGACGCCAGCGATGTGAGTAAGGTAGTGCGCTCTATCGATGTGCTCGATTTGCAAAGACAGAGTGTGCTTGCATCATCTAGTAAATCACTGCTCAAAACAGGTTGTACAGCGGGTCAGTCTCGCGGTGATCTGAGCGGTGATGTGATGGCTTTTGAGCTCAGTTATGGCAGTCGTCTTACACCTTTTAATATGCTTGGCACACAGGCACCTGTCGGTACAAAAGTCTGGGTATTGTCTAAAGATTCTAATTCCACTTCGCTGACACCTGATCGTTATGCTGGCACGGTGGCTGCATCCAATCCCACAGGACTCGTTGTGCAAATGGATGCACCAGTCAAAGCGCTCTCGTCAAGCGGATCTCCTGTGGTCAACGACAAAAACGAGCTGGTCGGTATGATGGTCGGTAAGCAGGATGACAGTCGAATGGTGATTATGGCTATTCCGTCTTCTAGTTTGATTCGTCGTATCTATAACGAGATTGGGCAATAAAAGCAAAATCAAACCTACATCAAATCGTGTCGAGATTGTGCATAGCGCAGAGAGGTTTTACATCGAGTGGGTAACCGACAAACCCGAAAAGACTGCCCTTGCAGGCAGCCTTTTCCCCATGTCCCACGTGAAAAGAATCTATCAAAGTCAACCTGCTCGTTTTTGCGTCAACCTCGATTGATACCAAGATAGAAGACGACCTATCAAATCCATATCAAATTGGACGAGCAGATTTTGCCCAATGTCAGAAAGCTCAAATTTACTTTGAGCTTGCCTTGCAATCTATATAGAGTAATCAGGCTTTGAGACTGTCTTCTAGTGAGTAGAGCATCTTGTGAAAGAGCCTTGGTACAGCAAAGGCAAAGTTATAGGCTTTGCTCTCGTTGATGCTCACCTGGCTCATCGTTAAAAGCTCGCGGTCCAGGCGCCAGTAGGCTTCGTGCAGGTCTTCTATGACTATTTCGTCTTGCTTGCGATGGATTGCGTTGCATTTGGCAAAAAGCACCGCAGATATAAAGGCAGACATCAAACAGTTGTAGCCGCTGACTACGCAAAAACCAGCTGCTGGAGCGCCAAAGTAAGTTTTGGCAAAGAGTTTGAGATAGATCCAGCGACGGAAAAACTCATTGATATCAGAGTTAAATGGCTTGAATTTGCGCTTTAAGCTCTTGTCCAGATCCATGCGACCGACAATCGGTACTTTGCCGTGTTTTAGCACAATCGTGTCGATAGCCGATGAGCTGTATTTGGCAAAAGAACGCACAACAGTAAACATATTTTTGCTGACATTGGTCTTTTGCATCTGCCAGAGGTCTTTTTCGTCAACACGGATAGATGGATAGATATAAAAGCGATAAAACATCGCTCTCAGAGTCATTTCTTCAACTCCGCCAGGTGTTACATCGCCACTACGTGGTACCACTGGATCAAAGTCTTTGAGCTTGCTCATTGGCTCACCAGCTCTTTTTAGCTTGATTGCCATGTTAAAAATCTCAGAGCCGGCCGGCAAAAGCTGAAAAATATCGAGATCTTTGCGATTGAGAACGGTGTCCATGAGCTTGTCTTCGACATGCAAAAACTCATCCCATGTAATCGATAGACCCATCGTTAACTCCACTGTGGAGTTTGGGCTTTGATCAATTTTAACTGTGCGCGGTGCCGATGGCATGGCGGGAGTGGCATCAGGAGCAGCTACAGAGGGATTGGCTGTGGTGCTATCAGCAGCAGTTGGTGCACTTACTCCGGCAGCAGACGCAGCTTCTGGATTATTTGTCACACCAGGAGCTGGCGGTGTGCCGGGCATCCTGTGGATAGCGCGGGCATAATCTCTGGTCAAGGACAGGTAATCCATCAAAGATTCGCGCTGGTCCGATAGCAGATTGCCTGCGTTTTGAGCAGCTGCCATGCTGTTATAGACCACCCCGGTGTACACACCTGATGGAGTCTCAACAAAAGAATAGGGAAAAATGCGACAGGTCAGCGGCTTTTGGTCTTCACCTAGATGACCGTGGATAAAGCAGAGTTTGTCAATCAAAAATGGGCAGGTGCCATCTTCACGTGGCTTGGTGTAATGAGGGTGACCAGCCACGCCTGCTTCAAATTCTTTTTCGCGGTGGATAAATAGCTCTTTACCAGCTAGTTTAGGGTGGAGTGATTGCCAATCCACATGCTTGATGCGATCGTAATCTTCCTGGGTCATACCGACTGACCAGCCTGAGCAGCAGCGGCCACAGCCCTGACAGTTGTAACGCACACCTTCTGGTATGAGCAGTGTCAATGCGGCATTGGCGGGGGTGGCGTGGTCTTTTGGCGAGTCCTGTTGAGGCAAATCTTGGGCTGGTTGGTCGGGCATTTTAATCTCTCATGACAAGCGCTATGGCTACGTCGTCATTGTAACCCGCTCTTGCTCAAGATGTGACGCTGTTAAGGACCAACTAGCTTGATGTCATAACGATCGATCCAGCTTTGTATCAGCTCATGGCGCTTCATTTCAGATGATTCGGCATTTTTTGCCAGGTCCATTTTCTTCACAAGTCTTACTCGCCAGTTGCCAGCAAGTCCGTCATCAATCACTGCGGTAGCTGGAATAATCTGGCAAAAGGCACCATTTAAATACTGTTGCATCAGACCAAAGATTATGAGTAATGTCATAAAGCTCAAAAATTGAGACTCAAAAGAGCTAGTCATGACCATTTTGAAGTCACTGGCAAGGCTAGAGAAAGGGTTTTTGTATACTAGTTTGTGCATCTGGTGGGCTTTTGCTCGGATAATTAGTGCTCTGATAAAGTGAATCCGAAGTAGGAGTTCATCTGTATTGAAAGGGCTGCAGCATTTCAGTTGATGGCAGGTTTTCTTCGAGAAATTCTTCAATTTTGCCGTGTTCTTTAGCGCTGACAATAGTGCCAGCGACCAGGTCTTCGATACTGCGCTGCTGGGCGTTAATGAGGGGCACAAAAAGACTCCAACCAAGTGTCATGGTATTGATAAATCTAGCGAAGTGTCGCACCGAAGCTTGCTGCAAACTGAGCTTATCGCCGCTCATTGTGGTCACTTTGAGACCAAACAATAGCTCACCAGGTGTGGCTTGCAGGTGACTGGCCTCAAAACCAGCATGATAAACCCAGCTCAGTATTGGCAAAAATAGGACCAAAGGAAAAGTGACATCATGAATCAGGCCTGTCAGCGGCGCCCAGGGTCCGAGCAAAAGAGGATAGCCAGTGAGAAGTAGTCCGATTTGTTCTTTGACTGCGATGCCAGCCACAGCTAAGAATTGGTTACCAGCATAGTATTTGAACCAGAAGTCATTGATTAAGATAGGCGAAAACACTGCAGCAAATACCAGCGACAGCAGGAAGCCATCCACCACAAAAGCACCAAAGCGCCCAATAATTAGTGCCATTTCCAGGCAAGCATCGCGACTTTTTTTTGCTTTGTAGTCAGGTGTAACAAAGTAATTGCTCGCCAGTACTACTGGTGGTGGCGGTGTATCGCCGACAATCTGATACGCCTTTAGCCACTCGTCTTCTTTCACATCAGGATCAGCGATAATTTTCCACACGTGAAGAAGTCTATCGGTCATGGCAAGCCCCCAATAGTAAGAAAAAATCCAGCGAGTTATTAGTTAGTGTTTTTAGTATAGGCAGGTAATTTAAAGCGCGAACTGGAGTTTTCCCCAGATCTTTATTAATGCTCGCCCTGATATGTGAGGCGATAAACTACGCCGGCATGATCGTCTGAGATAAACATCGAGCCATCGCTAGCAAAAGTGAGATCGACAGGTCGCCCCCATGGTGTGCCATCCGGCTGTTGCCAGCCAGTGATAAATGGGGTGTAAGTGGGTGGATTTTGCGACAGGTCAACTGCCATGATGCGATAACCAATTGGTTTGGAGCGGTTCCATGAGCCATGCTCACAGATAAAAACTGTATTTTTGTACTGACTGGGGAAGCTCTTGCTGTTACAAAAGCGCATACCGAGCGCTGCTACGTGAGCGTTGAGCGATCTGGCGGGAGCAGTAAGGGCGTTTGCATCTTTGACTTTTGCGCCAAAATGCAGCTTGTCACCATACTCAGGGTCCGGCACATTGTTGCCATAGCGATAGGGGAAGCCAAAAAACATACCAGGGGCACTGGCGTGATTTAGCTCATCAGGAGGCAAGTCATCGCCGAGCCAGTCGCGTCCGTTATCTGTAAACCACAAGTCACCCGAGCCTGGCTGCCAGTCAAAACCCACTGAGTTGCGCACGCCGGAGGCATAAATTTGCCAGTTATTTTTTTTGTCCAGATTTAAAATGGTGCCGTAGATAGGATCTTCTTTTTCGCAGATATTGCAGGGCATACCCTGAGCCGTAAAGAGTGTGCCATCTGGGGCAAAGCGGATGTACTTCCAGCCATGATGTGTGTCGGCAGGCAGACCGTCTTTATATAGCTTCGCACGTGGATTGTCACCATAGACTTTACTTATGTGGTCTATTTTGAGGATGCGGTCTACTTCGCCTATATAGAGTGTGTCGTCTTTGAAAGCAACGCCGTTGGGAGATTTAAATCCTCTTATAGGTATGATGGCATCGGCCTTACTGTCCCTGTCTTTGTCCACGATGACATGCACTCTGTCATTTTGTCTGGCACCGACAAAGAGCAAATTGTCAGCCAGAGCCAGTTGTCTGGCAAAAGGTACGCGGGCATATAGCTCGATTTTAAATCCTGGCGGTAGCTTGAGCTGATTGAGCTTCTTTTGGACTTCAGCAATTGATGGCTGGCTGTCTTGCATGTAATGATTTTCGACCCAGATATAGCCCACAAGCAGTATCAGTGTGGCTAATACAAACCATGCTGTCAGGGGTTTGCGCCGTTTTACCACTGGTTTGTCGCTGGTCATTGTCTGTAAATGCTCTGTGTAGCCGTTTATAGGTGGTCTATGCCGTTATGGCTGGACAGTTATCGCACAAGCAAAAGCCTGTAACAACTATTGTCAGCCAGAATCATACAACCCATTTTGCTCTGTTATAGTTTTAGGCATGGACCCAATTAACTTGATATACGCCGCAATTGGCACCGAAGAGCCCTATTACCGCCTGGTAGAACACTTTTACACAGGTGTCTGGGCTGATCCTGTGCTCAGACCTATCTATCCAGATGATCTGGCAGAGGCAAAGCGCAAATTAGCTCTCTATTTGATTTATCGTACTGGCGGGAGCCCAGCCTATGAGCAGGAGCGCGGTCATCCCCGCATGAGAGGGCGCCACATGCCATTTAAAATTGGCATAAAAGAACGCGATGCCTGGATGGCAAATATGAATGCAGCACTCGATAAAACACCAGAGTTTGCCCCGCACAGAGCAGATCTAAATGCGTTTTTTGAGCATTTTGCTACTTTTATGATCAATCAGCCAGCTTAAACTAATACATCTGAGGAAGATTGAGTCAGAGACTCAGTCTACGTCTGGTTGAGCCTTGAGCTTGTTATTTTTGATGCCAGCATTGATCAAATGGATGCGCTTCTCTAGATCGTCCAGAGACGCACCTGGCATGCCTAGATGGCGTTGATGATATTTGATTTGTGCTTCTCGTACTTTAGCTGGGTCGCCAAACTCTTTGTCTGTCAGACCAAACTCTTTGCGCATTTCGGCTTTGTAATCAGGACTGATCTTTTTGTACCAGTCCACAGCTACTTGTGCGCTCTTATCAAAATAAGTCTTAGAGGATGTGTCACTGGGGTCGATACCGAGTGCCGCTCTGTCTTCATTGCGCGCTGCCTGCAGCTCGCCGCGAGAGGCTAGCTTGTTGACGTCAAAGGTTTGTCCCTCAAAAGTGCCCATTTCGGGCTTTTGAGCAACTTTAGCCTGGTCACCCTGACCAGCCTGTGCCATTTTGGGATAGTCAAAGCTGCCAGCACTGAGCTTTTCACCGGCTTGTGTAGCCTGGTCCTTACCGCCTTCTTGAGTGGCGACCTGCTTTTCTGCTGATACTCTAGGGACTTCCGAGCCTGCCATAACATCTCCTTGCAAATTGCAAAAATAGATTCCTTAGACTATCTACCCGCTTGCTCTCTTATGTAATCCTCGCATATACAAGCTGATCAAGCACGCGCCCGTCCTTGATTGCGGACTTTTTGAGGCGTCCTTCCAGCTCATAGCCGGCCTTTTGCAAGACTCTTGCTGAGGCTGGGTTGTAGTCAAAGGCCAGGGCATAGATGCGCATCAAGTCAAAATTGGCAAAGTACCAGGCAGTCATGTCAGTGACCGCTTTGCTCATTATGCCTTTGCCCCAGTGCGGTTCTGCCAGCCAATAGCCTATCTCTGCTGTGTGTTTATGCACATCATCCTGCACCATAATGCCGATTCCGCCTGCCACCGAGCCATCTACAGCGATAGCAAAATTTGCGACAGGTTTGTATTGCTGGCAAAAGTCTATCCACTTGCGAGCGTCACCCTCTGTGTAAGGATGGGGAAACCGATCACGCAAATTGAGCCAGATAGCACGGTTGTTGGCGCTCTGACTGAGTGCTCTGGCATCGTCATGCTCAAAGTGGCGCACGATAAAACTGCCACCATCGATTATCACTGTTTGTTTGCTCATGAGCTGGGCTCCCCTATGTTCACTTGTGCCAGGTCGTTAATATAGTAAAGACCGCACTCAGGACCCAAAAGTTTAGCACTGATGCTGGTGTGGTCAGGCCAGTCATTTAATAAAAGCCTGTGGGGGCAAGTCACCATACGCCAGCACAAAAATCTGTCAAAAAGCCTTTATTTGGCTGGGCTCGTTGGGCTAGGTTGAGTAAAAAACCAAACCCCAGCCAAATTTTTAGAGCCAGCAAAAAACCTCTCAAAAACAAAGCACCACTGTATTTAGTGCAAACTTCAGAAGCGAGTTAGCTTCTGGGGTTTTTGCTGTCTGCAAATACGGCATGGGTACTGCACTCAGGAGAATTTATATGAAAAGCTATGATAGAACTAAAGCAGTAACGATCTTCACTCGCACCAATTATTTTGAGTTGTTTGCTTATCTTGATACAGCATCCAACGCCAAAGAATCGCTCAAGTTTGTCGTCATTGATGATAGCCCTGGTCTCACTACATTGCCATCTTTGCCAGAGTGGGTGCCCAATCTAATTGTACGTAATTGTCCTGATCTCAAAAGGATCACACAGTTACCTGCAAAATTGAGTTTGCTATCTATAGATAATTGCCCCCAACTCACCCACGTCGAAGGTAGGGTTATAGATGTGCGCACACTGGCTGTGAGAGATTGCCGGAAGTTTGAGATCCAGCCCGATCAGTATCTCACTTGTCGTTTTGTCAATGAGCAGGCTTAGCTAGCGCTGTGCCACATCTCATAAATCGTAATTGAGTATAAACCGCCAAATGGGTGTCAAAAACCCTTTGTTTTGAGCTATTTGCTGTCCTATGGTGACTGTGTAATCAGATATCACACAAGCCCGGAAAAAAACAAAAACATCTACTAAATAGAAGCCCGTAAGCTAATCAACCGACCACCAGAGCAAGAGCCTTGCCCTGGTGGTTTTTTGTCTATCTATATGGGTGTTTTTGTTTTTACGCCGGCGCTTATACCGGAGTATTTAAAATGAAAAAAGCATGCAGAGAATCCTTTAGAGCATACTTGCGCAACGTCAAATTGTTTGCCAAAACCAGAGCCAATAGTCAGAAAGCCATATCTCAGTTATGGGTAGAAGCATTGGCTAAGCAACTTGTGGAGGAGTTAAAGGTCCTCTATAAAACTAAAGATCTTGAGGAGCTGGTTGATCTTGCACGTTATCAAACAGGAGTTGATAAACGCACATTGAGTCGCTTTATCGAGCTGGGCAAAATGCCTCACCCCAGAGTGTTGGAGCGCATAGTCGTATACTCCAACTGCAAGCTCGTTATCAAAGCGGTGCCACAATGTAGCAATGACCACTGTCCCCCAGTAGCGGAGCTGTGCGATCATCCAGGTACGATCAATCATAAGATCCAGCTGCTTTTGATTGGCGCGCTTTTGCGCTCTAGTAGATGCAAAGCCAATAAAATGCTGGCACTGCAAAACTCGATAACCAAAAGACTAGATCAGCGTTTAAACGAAAACATGGAATCCAGTTTGCGGCGGCATTTTATTGGTCTGCCAAAAGTAGTGGTTGGTAAACCTATCACTTTTGTCGATGCGCAGCTGATTTTGCGTAATTACGATATGAAACTGATGATTCATATCTCACGGTGATGTTGCACGTCGAAGTGCCGGTAACTTAGCGCTTTTATCTATAACTGCGCCAACTATTTATAACTATTTGCCCCTCCAAGACAGCGGTTTTGTGGGGGTTTTTGTTTGAGGTATATTGCTATGAATAACAATAAAAGAACCATTGCCTTTAAAAGTCAGACTCCCTGGTCCAAGTTGTCACCGCAGACTATCGCCATGGGCGAATTTGTCATGCAGCAACTCAGTTTTGTCACCGGTCTTACTGGGACAGCGCTGATTGAGCATCTGGCAACTAAGTCCGGGGTGCACAGTAGTTATATAGAGCTGTTTTTTGGCAGAGTCTATATGCCTACTCCCTACCTCCTCACCAGTATCATATGTGGTGCTGGCTTGGAGTTATGGCTTCTGGCTAAGCCGCTCTCCGATGAGTCTATAGACTTAGCTGATAACCCTTATGCCGCTCAATCTGGCGAGGAGTCAAGCTATAGAGTGTGGGTCAAAAACGAGAGCGATAGCAAAGCCGCTTTTAAGAGACTGCTCACGCTTATCTACGGTGAAATGCCCAATATGGTCACATTGAGCCGTCTATCGCAAGTACGAGTAAGCGGTGTGGCTCGTGGTGAGTCGATTAAGGTGGAGAGAATGAAAGGTGTTTCGGCTACAAAGCTGCAAGCATTTTGGTATGGACACGAGTCTTTGAGTTGGTTGCAACTCGAAAACCTCCTGGCCGCTGCCAGACTCGTACCTACTCTCTGCATCAAGACAGCCTCACCTCGCAAGCCTGCGGCTGATGAAGACTATTCGTACCTGCTCTGGTAGCACGGATAGCTTATTGCAGTGGCGACCCATTGCTAGCTTTGTCTTATAGCTATAGGAATCCATTTGCCAGGCACTTAACTGGCGCAAATTGTGTAATTTAAAACTGCGCACTGTCGCTTTACCAGCCTTTTAAAAGCCCCTATCTGAGCCACCCACCACGCATCTTGCGCTGGTGGGTTTTTTGCTATGTGGGGATTTTTGAGTTGGTTTGCGCAGCTGCGCTCATTTATTGGAGCGTAATTTATATGAATAACAATACAAACGTAATCGCCATTGATAATACTGATGTTTTGCAACTGACAGCTCAGGCTAATCTTATGGAGATGCCGGCTTTTGTGGTCAACAACGACCTCAAGCAGATCACAGGAAGAGTAGACGATTACGATCTCATCGCTGCTCTTATCTATCTAACCGGTCTATCTCAAGATGTGGTGAGGAAGATGGTGCTAGACGGTGTTTTGCCTGGACCAAAGGCGCTCGATACTATTGCCTCTAAAACAGGCTGTGAGCTACTAGTGGAGGCTGTGCCTGTGAGTATCACAAGCGGTATGCAGCGGTTTTGTCTCGCTCTTAAAAAGGCTAGTGATCTACACAGCAGCTTGCAAGAGCTTGTTTTGACGGTCGCTCGCAATCGAGATGCACAAATTCGGACATCTTTGCCCATAGTCAAACGCAGGCTGGCTAAGGCTTGTGCTGGTAATCCCATCACAACTGTTACAGCACAGTCTATACTGCAAGACTTTGGTATGCGCCTGCAAATCCGCATGGTACCCAGGTCTCTTTGTAGAGCTGGAGCTGTTGGTTAGTAGTACAAATGGTGAAGAGAAGGGCCCCATCTGGGGCTTTTCTTTTTGAGTGTCGAATACTACGCAATGTCGGAGTATCGCATTTCTTGCTTTTTTGGCTAAAGAGAATCTTCAATGGCCGAAACCAAGCCCAGACAAGAGTGCTGCTAATGCCATGTACACGCTGAAAAACAGGTTCTCATTCGTAAGGGATACAACGGGTATTAGAAAAAGAAGAATTGTCCAAACAAAAACCATACGACTATAAATGTGTTTCTTTTGGACTCTCACAGCAACTATCGGCAAGGCCACGCTCGTCAGAAAGAGGATAAAGCAAATAGGTCCATTGAATAAGGTTTCAGCCCATTTGAAAAAATAAGCAGATGTCGACAGGACTGCCGCGATTAGCATGTATGGCAGATAGTTGAATTTGGTCAATGAAAAATTGTCCTGGTGCACTCGCACGACTACGCTGTCCAGTCCTGGTTTTTCGAAGTAGACGTTTCAACCTATCACAACAAAGCCGACGAAATATTTTTTCATCGGCCTTATTGATTATCTAAATACCGTCAGTTGAACTGAATTATTTAGTCCTGCTGCAACAGTCCACCGAGCGCACCGAACACTCCGCCCTGCTCTGATGGTTGACCACCAGCGCGGGGAGCGTTTTGGATGATGCGGTTGGCCAGACGGCTAAAGGGCAGACTTTGTAGCCATACTGTACCTGTGCCCTGGAGAGTGGCTAAAAATAAGCCTTCTCCACCAAATACCATTGACTTGAGATTGCCAGCGCGAGCGATTGAGTAATCAATGCCTGGTGTAAAAGCAACGATACAGCCTGTATCTACTCTTAGTGTTTCGCCTTTTAGCTCACGTTTGATGATTGTGCCGCAGGCGTGGACAAATGCTTTGCCATCACCGCTCAGCTTTTGCAAGACAAAGCCTTCACCACCAAAAAAGCCAGCGCCAATGCGCTGAGTAAATGCGATATCTAGCTTTGTACCAAGAGCCGCACAGAGGAAGCCTTCTCTTTGGCAGATGACCTGACCGCCCAATTGCGCTAGTTCAAAGGCAATGATTTTGCCTGGATAGGGAGCAGAAAAGGCCACTCTTTGTTTGCCTTGACCACGATTTGAAAAGTGGGTAATCATCAGTGATTCGCCCGCCATCATGCGCTTACCAGCGCTAAATAGCTTGCCCATAATGTTGGCGTTGGTGTCTGTGCCATCACCCATTTTGGCTTCAAAATGGATGCCATCTTCCATGTAGTTCATGGCTCCGGCTTCGGCAATCACTGTTTCGCCAGGATCTAGCTCGATTTCGACCATTTGCATGTCATCGCCAATAATTTGATAGTCGATTTCGTGGGATTTGATGTTTGACATTTCTATTCCTTAGAGATAGTTGGAGAGTTGTTGGTTTGGATTTGGGAGTATTTACTCCCGGTCTCATTTAATGGATATTTTGCTAACTGGATACCGCAAAGATTTAGCCAGCTGGACTGCTGCTACTTTGCTATAAAAGATACCGCAGTGGCGGTCCGGGCACCTTAAGCGGCAGATTTAATCTTTGTCAGGGCTAAGCCTGTCCAAAAAGTAAAGTGCCCGTATAGACACATCCACGAGAGATAGATTCCCACACGGTCCAGAGATTACTAAAATGAGCATTGAAGCAGCCTTCGACATCCAACAAATGAAGAACTCGTCCAAAAGACAGAGAAATGCTTTGCAAGTGGAATGGCAAGAAACCAGCATGACCGCCAATAGCTCAGACACCTGCGCCCTGCTTGCTGATCTCTATCTTGATGATGAAAAATTTCCGTCAATGCTGCCTAATGTGGTCTTGGCATTAAACTATCGCAACAGAATGCCCCAGTCCCAAAATCTTGGCGCCGCTAACAAGCAAGTTGCACAGGCTCCTGCCACTAATATTGTGCATGGTCTTTCTTCTTCCGTAGTGGCTGATTGGACTCACTAGTGCCTGGCACAAACTATTCACTATCTAAATAATCCTTGACCGATTTGTTGTGGTCGAGTTAAAGTGAGATAGTCGTTGATTTAAAAGCGGAGGTGCACATGGATAAACTTGCTTATCAAAGCGGATGCTTTCTCGTCGTGCTCGCTTCGTTTACTCTCAACCAATAAGTTTTAGACAAAGCATAGATGGCGTCAGCGTCCGCTTCTCAAGCGTTATAGACACTTGCAGTAATAAGGACTGACAATGATTCCAGACAATTTTTTGACGCTCGTAGGAGCGCCATATATCTGTGCACGCGTTGTTGCACAGGATCGTAACTCATATCGCATCATCACCACTGGTGGTGAATTTATCGCTGAGCTATCAGGCAGCCTGCGTTATCAAACTGAGGACCCATCAATGTTGCCTGTGGTTGGAGACTATGTGGAGGTTAGTTTTACAAACGACGCGGCGACAATCAGAGCAGTTTTGCCAAGACAAAATTTGTTTTCGCGGCGGGGCGTTTTTCGCTCACACACGATGCAAGCCATTGCCGCAAACATAGACAGGCTCTTTATTGTTATGGCTGTGGGGGGCGACTTTAATCCTCGCCGCCTGGAGCGCTATCTAGTGGCAGCAAAAGCTTACGATGTGCCTTGTGCAGTGGTCCTAAACAAAATAGATCTGGCGAGCGAGCCCGATAGTTATGTACAGGGTGCACAGGCTGTGGCAGACGATCTACCGGTACTAGCAGTATCAGCACTGACAAGAGCGCATATTGATAGCTTTGCTCCATTTTGTGGACATGGGCGCACCATAGCCTTTGTTGGCGCAAGCGGAGTGGGTAAGTCCACTTTGATTAATACATTGCTCGATCAAGACATACTCTCTGTATCGTATGTCAGGCAGAGTGATGAGAGAGGCAGGCACACCACCACAAGGCGGCGCCTGCTCTATTTGCCCGATGGCACGGCCTTAATAGATACTCCGGGGATGCGCGAATTTGGTCTTGCTGACGCTACAGAGGGTATCTCGCAGGCTTTTAGTGATGTGGCTAGTCTTGCTTCTGACTGTCGCTTCCGCGATTGCCAGCATGTAAGTGAGCCTGGCTGTGCTGTGCGAGACGCTGTTGATCAAGACCGTTTGCAAAATTGGCGCAAATTAGGTCGTGAGGCGGCCTTTGAGGCGCGCAAAACAGATCGACTACTAGCCGAAAACGAGCGCAAAAAATGGCGAGCAATACATAAGGAGGCTAAGCAAAGAAGAAAACCTTAGTGCGCTGCCATGAGCTTTAGCGCACTACCAGATTGTCTATCAGCCGCACTTCGCCGAGTTTGGCCGCTACCACCACGACAAATGGGCGGACAAACTCAGTAAGTGGCTTGAGAGTTGCGCCGTCGCAAACTTTTAGATATTGCAAGTCCCAGCCTCGCTCACGGGCAATAGTCTGGCTTGCTTTATCTATTGCTTCTTGCACATCAATGTTGCCGCTTTCGTAGCTGTCTTTTACCTGGTTAAGTGCTTTGTGCAAGTCAGTGGCGATGATGCGTTGCTCGGCATTGAGATAAGCATTGCGTGAGCTCATCGCCAGTCCGTCGCTTTCTCTCACTGTAGGCACACCGACAATCTCTACAGGCACATTGAGATCCTCGACCAGTGCCTTAATCACTTGTAATTGCTGATAGTCTTTTTCGCCAAAAAATGAGACGTGAGGCTCTACCAGGTTAAAGAGTTTGAGGACGACTGTGGCTACGCCTCTAAAAAACGTGGGGCGGATGGCACCTTCGAGGGTGTCATTGAGCGGGGTTGCTGGGACCACCGAAATGATATTTTCGCGACCGTGGGGGTAGATTTCGGACTCCTGGGGATAAAAGACCAGGTCAGCGCCTACTGAGGTCAATAGCTCCAGGTCACTCTCAAAGGTGCGGGGATACTTGCCAAAGTCTTCGTGGGGCGCAAATTGAAAAGGATTAACAAATATCGAGACTACAACGATGTCGCAGTCGGCTTTTGCACGTTTGACCAGCTCCAGGTGACCTGCATGTAAAGCGCCCATGGTCGGGACAAAACCAATGCGTGGTGAGGCTTTGCCTTTTGTTGGGCAAGCGCCGTGGCCCCATTGTGAGTTTTGGGCAAGCCGCCACTGTGCCAGTTCTTTGATGCTTTCTACCACTTGCGGCTTTTGCATAGTGACCATTAATCGCTTCCTCTGGATGGTTTTGATACTGTCTGGCTTGTGCTGGTCGTCAAGCGTGTTGCACAACAAAAACATATTTTACAAGGGTGACATGCACTCAGGGGCGCTGGCTGCGATAATAACTATTTCCACCACCAGAGACCTTAACGTGTTTATAATTGCCCCTCGCCCAGTTACTTTGTCCACAAGACCAGCTCGAGTCAGGCTTTTTGCCTGGACTGTGTCCCTGATGGCTTGTGCCACGATTTTGCCTGGCTCGGCAATTGCCCCGTGGCTCTCGGATAAGCCTTTACTCGGCTTGGGAGTTGAGGCTAAGAGTAGCGACACCTCTAAAAAAGACAAAAAAGACAAGAGTGTCAAACAAAGTCCAGTCAAAGTCGGACATTTTACGCAAAACGCAGAGGCCCGCGCCCTGGGCGAAAAAATCCTGGAAGCCTTTGGCGGCTTTGACCAATATAAAGCATTTAACGATAGACCTTGCCGTGCATCGGGCCAGGTCATTCAGACCTCAGGACTATCTGGAGTCAATAATACTTTTGACTGTGATCTGATCATCAAAAGAGAAAAAGAAAAGATCACAATAACCTTGCTTGGACAGCCTCTCACCACTGTTTACGATGGTAAAGATTGCTGGACACAGCAGGGCAATTCGGTGTTGCCAGCTGACGGTATCACTGCTAAACGTATCGAAGAAGACATACAGCACGGGCTTTTGCTCGTCGAAGCGGTGCGCAATCCAGAGACCCGACTGGAGATTGGTAAGTCAGTGGAGATTGAGGGTAAAGCCTGCGATACGCTCCTTATCTACGCTCCCGATGGCATACCGACCAGTTTTTATGCCGACAAAGCGAGCCACCTCGTGCTCGGTAGCTCCTATCCCGGTGTCGACCTGGAGCAGGGCATGCGTGTCGACAAGACTTATCACTACTTTGATTATCGCGACATCGAGGGCACTAGACAGCCATTTAAAGTGGTTGAGTACAGTGGCAATAAAAAAGTATCAGAGACAGTCATCAATAAGGTGGCAGTGGATGACAGCATCACAGATGCCATGTTTACAATGCCCAAAGAAAAACTGCCAGTCAGACTGAGCGCTGGGGCAGTAACTATCCCCTTTGAATATGTCTCCAACGAGATTATGATCAAAGCCAAAGTCAACGGCAATGTCGAGCTAAAGTTTATCCTTGATACGGGTGCCACTCAGTCTATTCTCGATCGTACCAAGATCAAAGATGTGCTGCCGCAGCTCCTCGTAGACGCCACTGCCAACGGTGCGGATAAAAACGCTATCTCGATGACTACTGGCTCTGGCTCTATCCAGGCCACAGCTGTCAATCTTAAGACTCTCAGCCTTGGCGATATGGTTTTAAACGATGTGCCAGTGGCTGTGACTGATTTGTCTAGCTTTGATCAATTACAAAAAGACCGTCCAGCCGGACTTATTGGCGCCAATATTTTAAAGAGATTTTTAGTCACAGTCGACTACGAAAACCAACGAGTCACATTTGACGATCCCAACAAAAGTGAAATACCCGAAGGTGCTACTGTAGTCAAAACCAAACCCAGTCTCGGTATGTCTGGATTGGCAGTGGAAGGCACTTTTGATGGCAAACAAAACATTTCATTTTTGATTGACACTGGTGCTGCCTTTAACAATATTTCCGAAACCAAAGTCAAAAACCTTGTACCCAACCCGCTCTATAAAGTGGGCATGCTCAAAGGTCTGGATGGTAAATCAGTCGAGACAGGATCGGCAAGATTTGATCATCTCGATATCGGCAAGCTGCGCCTCGATCACCCTGTATTTAGTGTGGCTCCAGGCGGGGCCTCTGAGCGCACTCCTGCTGGTATCATCAGCGCAACTGACCTGGCTATTATCGGCAATCCGCTTTTGAGCCGCTACAAAGTCACTTTTGACTACCGCAATCAACGTCTGATTTTGACTCAAAGTGCTGCCCAAAAGGCACTCACAGACTATCAAGCCAAAATAAGTGCGCTGCGTTTGGAGCTGGTTAAAGGCAAAAACGTCAATCAAGTAGTAAACGAGCTAAAGACCATGGTTGAGTCCGCTCATAGCCATGACATGCCTGCTGCCGAAGCGATTTTGCGCAGTGAGCTGGCGCTTGCATTGTGTCAAAAAAATGGTGGTGATTTTAGTCCAGCTTATCTCTTTAGACCAATCAATGCTCAGACCCTACTTGGCGAGAAGAGAGTGGATGGTGATTTAAAGCCCAATCCCAACCCTAAACAAAAGGGCGACAAGCTAGCTAGAGACACAGATAAGCCTGTGCCGCCAGTAAACGACACCAGCTCTCCTGCTATGCTCGAAGACTCAGAAGGACAGCTTTTGCAGGCATATGGACTGGCTGAGCGCTGCCGGGACAAGACGGTCCAGGCGCGAGTACTGGGTACCTGGGGTTATCTCTACGCCAGCCAAAATCCCACACTGGATTATCTCAATAGTGCCAAACAAAAGATCGGTAAGGCGGTGTCACTGGCTCCCACCGATGCTGACGTGCTGGCTTCTAGTGGATACTTTTTGTCTCGTCTGGAGTCAGTCAAAGCAGCTCCCCGCAAAAATATCGCCTCTGCTGCCATTAACAGTATTAAGGCCGAGCCGCTCAAAGGTGATTATGGCGATGGTATCAAATACAGTGCCAGTGCTGCCGGTCTTAGCAGTAAAAAACTGCAACTAAAATCAGCTAGCGATGCTACACGCGCCGATGCCAAGGAAGCAGGACAGCATGCTAAAGACAGCCGCAAAGAAGCTCCTCATGAGCCAATTGGTGTAGTGCGTAAAGGTAAAACAGTAATACCGATACGCAGTCTCGATGAGCTTGGCAGATGGCTGGTGGATCAAATCGTCGATCAGGCGATTATGATCGATCCTGCTAACTGGCTAGCCCTCTTAACCAAGCTCGATAGAGTCAAGGCTCAGGGCAATAACGAAGAAGCAAAAATCATCCAGGCTCAACTCAAGCATTATTATCCTGGTGTCAATATTTCGACCTTGCTCAAATAGGACGGAGTGCTGTTATGTCGTTGCTAGATCCCGAGTCACTCACTTTTGCTCAATGGTTTTGGATTTGTTTTATCATCGTGGTGGTCATCTTTTTTGTCTGCCGCTGTGTTGACCTTAATAGCTCCGAGGCGCCACTGAGTCAGTTGTTCGGGACTTTTGCCGGGCTCTGTTAACTGCGCTAACTGCTAGCCCGATTTATGGGCTCTATCTAATCATGACAACGGTGTGGATTTGCTTATCTTGGCGTGCCGATTGGTATCCAGAGTGCAAACAGCACTGCCACTAATGCTGCCAAGTGCTTGCGGGAGCTGCAATCACGAGCCCGTGGGCTTCTATTAGTATGAGCTTATATATAGCAATTCATGATTTGAATATACATGCGCGTTTTAAATAGAGTCTTCGAGTAATTTCTTTTCTACTTTCCACACGGTGATCACAGGCTTCTTTTAGTCCACACACGCCAAGCCCCAGCCCCAGCTAATCCAAATCTTTGATTTGTGTATGGCCACGTCCTTCAAGGATTTTGCGCCGCAAGTCAGAGATAGAGCCGTTTGCCGCAGCCAACCACTGTAGCTGATTGCTTTGAGCTGCCTGTCTTGCTTGTGTGCTGCCTGGTTTTCACCCTTCTGTCTTTTCAACTCAGAATCTCAACTACGCCTGAGAAAGGATATCCCATGACAACCAATAAATCGGGTAAACCCGTCTACGTCATCGGACTTACGGGCAGCATTGGCTCCGGCAAATCCGCCGTGGGCAAAATGCTTGAGGAAATGGGAGTGGCGGTGTTTGACACCGACCACATGACCCATTACCTCCTCAACACCCCTGGTCCCGTTTATCGTCAAGTTATCGAGCGCTTTGGTGCTGACCTGGTCTCTGGACCGGAGCAGCCCATCAACCGCCCCAAGCTTGGCGCCATTGTCTTCAACGACGCCAAGGCTCGCGCTGACCTGGAAGCAATCATCCATCCAGCCATCGCCAAGCTCAAGAACGAGCGCATCGCTCAATCTGAAGGGCTCGTTGCTTTCCTCGTACCGCTGCTCTTTGAGACCAACTCACAGTGTCAGTATGACGAGGTCTGGACTGTCGTCGTCAGTCCCGAGGTCCAGATGGCGCGTCTGCGCGTGCGCGACAAGCGCCCCGATGCAGAAATCGCCAAGCGCATCGCTGCTCAGATGCCTCAGGACAAAAAGGCTGCGATGTCGCAGGTCGTCATCGACAACTCTGCCGACCTGGATACCACCCGCAACCTCGTCATCGCCGCTCATGCTGGCGCTGTCGGACGGATGCGGTCCAAGCACGGTGCTGATGCACCGGTGGTGGTCGCTACTCCGGCGGATGCTGCTGTGCCTGCCGTTGACACGACTGACACGGCTACCGCTGTGCCTGCCGTTGATGCGACTGACACGGCTGCCGCTGTGCCTGCCGTTGACACGACTGACACGGCTACCGCTGTGCCTGCCGTTGATACGACTGATACGGCTGCCGCCAAACCTGCCGACAGTGTCGCTGCCGCACCCGCTGACGCTGCTCCCGCAGCTGATGCACCGGTGGATGCTTCTGCTCCGGCAGACAATGCCCCGGTTCCTGCCCCGGCCCCTGCTCCGGCTACTGCCGAAGAAATCGCCGCTCGCGAGAAGCACTACAAAGGCGTGCTGCGTGACTTCGGTCATCTGGCTACCGATGAGGCGCTCAATCGTATCGGCGATGTGGCTTTGACCAGCGGCAAGGAAGCTCGCGCTTCCATGACCATGGTGGTCAGTGCGGCTGACGGCAATGCTACCAAGCCTGCCGCCAAAGCCGCGGACAACAAGCCTGTCACCGACGGCGGTGCAGATACTGCAACGTCTGGCTCGGCCACTTCGCCCGATGGTGATGCTGGCAAGCCGGCCCCAACCCAAGAGCGCGAGCTGCGCGTGGAGGTCCTCATGTCTGTACGCAACCGTCCTGGTGTGGATGAGCCTGCTCCTCCCACCCCGCCTACCAATCCGCCCGCTCCTCCGGCGCCGCCCCCGGCTCCTGAGCACAAGCATGGCGGCTTCTGGCGCAACCACACGGCTCTGGTCATCGCCTTCATGGCGTTCCTGGCCTTCCTGGTGGCGATGGTGGTGCTCTACGGCTGGCACAAGCCTGACACCATCACTGTCACGCCTCCGGCTGTGACGGTCAACCCGCCTGCTGTCAACGTCACTGTTGGCGGCCCCACTGTCACCGTCAACTCTCCTCCCGCCACGACCGTGGTGGTGGAGCAGGCTCCGGTGGCTGTGGACCCCTGCCCGGTCGATTGCGGCAAGACTCCTGTGGTGGTACCAAAGCCGGTGCCCACGCCAGAGCCTGTGCAGCCGCAGATTGTCCCTGAGTACGTGCCCGGTGCGACTCCGTGTCGTATCGGCAACCCTCAGTTGGGCGAAGCGCCTGCTTTTGCTGCTCGCTTCTTGCATCCCGATATCCGCTGGGCTGCTGCCCGCTGGACCATCGCTGCAAGTTGCCACGGCACTGTCGTCGAAGGATTCGACAAAACCGGCCGAATCGTGGTGCACCAGGAGTTCGGCTCTTACCTGGCCTTCGTTGGACAGACCACCTATACGTACCTGCCTGACGGGCGGGTGCAGGTGGACCGCTTCGACGGCAACAACAACTTTATTGGCCGTACCTACCAGTACCGCTGATTCGAGGAGCACTTTATGTCGAAAGACTCGAAAGATTCCAAAAAGAACAAAGGGGAGTCGGCAGCCGCCGGCTCCTCCAGTGTCAAACCGTTTCATGTCCTCGCCAACGGGGTGATCAAGGTCGCCAGGCCTTTCCCCAATCCGGTCGTGCCCTACGAGCCGGTCGACAAGGACGACATCCCTGACTATCTCGGGGCGGTCGATCACACCGTCAAGATCGAAAGCAAGAAGGACTTCGAGAAGCAGATGAATGTGGAGGAGGAGCGCTTCAACCGCCTCGTCCGCCGCATGGCTGCCGCCAAGAAGTATCTCATCGTTGTCCTGCAAGGGCGCGATGGGGCTGGCAAAAGCGGTGCCACTCAGCGCATCGGCAATGCCATCGACTTCGATCCCAAGCTCTTGAGCATCGTGCCGATTGGCGCGCCCACCGAGGACGAGCGTGCTCATCCTCCGCTCTGGCGTTTCTTCAAGGACGATCGCATGCCCGGCTATGGCCAGATCCGCGTCTTTGACCGCAGCTGGTTCGAAGAAGTCCTGGTCGTGCGCGTCAACGAGCTGGTCAAGCCCGAAGTCTGGCAGGACACCTATACCGGTCTGCGCATGATGGACTGGAGCCTGGAGCACCAGGGTGGTGTTGTGGTCAAGTTCTGGCTCGACATCACCAAGGCTGAGCAGAAGAAGCGCTTCGAAGACCGCGCCCGTGACAAGCCGTGGAAGCTCTCTCCCTCTGACGGCGAAGCCCGTAAGAAGTGGAAGAAGTACACCCCGGCCGCCAACGAAATGTTCTTCAGGACGGGCACGGAATACGCGCCCTGGTTCATCATTTCAAGTGAGGACAAGCGTTACAGCCGGGTCAATGTCCTGCGCATCATCAACGAACAGTTGGAAGAAGCGCTCGGACCGGAGCCCAAGAAGTAACGCTCCTCAAGGAGCAAACTGTGACACAAGCCACATCAACACTTGTCGCCGGCACCAACTACAAAGTTGACATCAGTGCCGGTGGCTACACCCTGGTCAGTGACCAGGCTGCCAGCGTCGGTGGTACCGCCACCGGTCCCACTCCCAAAGAGCTTTTGCTTGCTGCCATCGGAGCCTGCACTGTGCAGACTCTGATGATGGTGGCGCCGAGCAAGAAGTGGGACATCAAGACGTTGTCGGTCAAGGTCGTGCACTCCGAAGTGCCTGACCCCAACGATGCCAGCAAGAAGATTGCCCTGATCGAAGAGATCATCGAGGTCTCGGGCAATCTGAGCCAGAGCGAACTGGACGCCATCGAGCGTACAGCCGGTCGCTGCCCTGTGCTCAAGCTGGTGGAAGGACCCAAGCTCGTCAGCAAAAAGGCCGTCAAGGTCTGAGCGAGGGACTTTCCTGACAGCAGTCGTGGGCGTGCGCAAATTTCGGGCGCACGCCCATTCCTCCAACCGGTAGCACCAGGGATGGTACTACCCTTCAACAGCAACAATGAAATTATTTAGAGAGAAGCGGCGTCTTTAATTGCAGCGGTCCCCCACAGGATATCGTGGACCCAAGGCAATCTTCAGGACGCCGACTTTGTCTCGGAAGGTTCGCCATGAGCGATAACAATAAAGGCGGCGATCCGGAAGGATCATATGTCAAACGCCTGATCTTTCTGTTCGGTTTTGTTTACTTTGCGCAAGGAATGGCGCAGGCAAGCGGACTGATCAGTCAGCCCCTCAGTTTCTACTTCAAAGAAGTGATGCACTTCGATGAGGCTCAGTCTACCGCCTATCTGGCGATTTTGACCGTACCCTGGCTGATCAAGCCGCTCTACGGTCTGATCAGTGACTTCATTCCGCTTCTGGGCTATCGTCGCAAGACATGGCTTCTGTTGCTCAACATGTTGAGCGCCGGCGCCTTCTTCTGGCTCTCCGGGCTCAATGATGCTTCACTGATTCTTTCCGCTTTGATGGTCACTGCCGTCGGCACGGCTGCCTCGGATGTGATCATCGACGCGGTGATGGTCGAAAACGGCCAGAAATACAACATGGTCGGTAAGTTCCAGAGTGTCCAGTGGTTCTGGTTTTATGCTGCCCAGATTGCTACGAGTGTGGCCGGCGGTTGGCTTGCCTCGACCAGCGATCCGGCCAGCGGACTACATACCGCTGCTTTGATCACCATGGTGGCGCCCGCTTGCGTGGCACTCCTGGCCTGGTCATTTTTGAAGGAAGAGAAAGCGCAAATAAATACCGCTCAGCTCAAGTCGACTGTGACTGGTCTCAAAGAGGCCTTTAGCTCGCCGACTCTGTGGGCTGTGATTGTCTTCCTGGCTTTCTACAACTTCTCGCCGAGCTTTGGCACTCCCATGTATTACCACATGACGGACACGCTCAAGTTCTCGCAGTCCTTCATCGGTACTCTGGGAGCTGTGGCGTCTGTTGGATCGGTCTTTGGTGCCTGGGCCTATGGCAAGTTCTTCACCAAAAAGACAATCAACTACCAGTTGATCTTTGCCATCACCACCGGTGCTATCGGTAGCTTTGCCTACCTGGCGGTGGTGCACAACTCGCCCTATGCATCAGCCATCATGATTGCTCTCAATCTGGTGTTTGGTGCAGCTGGTGCCATCGCCACTCTGACGGTGCTCAGTCTGGCTGGTAAGGCCTGTCCGGCCAAAGCGGAAGGGTTTACCTTTGCCGCTTTGATGTCGGTCTACAACGGCTTTGCTCAGCTCTCTGCCATCGTTGGTTCGTGGATGTTTGTGCACTGGTTTGATCGGGCGCTCACCCCGCTGATCATCGTCTCTGGTGTGTTCACTCTCTTTTGCTTTGCGCTGATGCCTTTGCTCAAGGGCATCCGTCAGCAAAAAGAAGACGACCAGAAGTAACTCACCAGAAGAAAAACAAGGGGCACGCATGCACCTGTGTGCGTGCCCCATCTGGAGGTAACAATGCAATCAAGACTATCCGGTTATTTTGCCAGGCAGCTCAAATGGCCTGGGCGAAAGTTTTTATATGGCTACTGGTGTGTCGTCGCTTTGCTGGCACTGGCGTCAGCTGTCGACATGATCTTTGTGCATCCGCTCACGCCTGTGAGTGTTGCCCCTGACCCGACCGGTGCATTTTTGCACAATCTGGCCGGTGCTGGTGCCATGACTCTGGCGCTGGCCATGATGGGCGGCATCTTTTATGTGGTTTGTGCCATGTACTACAAGATGTTTGTTGAGATCCACTCCGGCTGGCTCAAGGCCAAAGCGGCATTGCCAGGCGCTATAGTGAGCATAAGGCAGGCACTCGTTGCTTGCCGGGAAGCTCTCAGCGCTGTCATCAACTTTATCTTTTCGCTGCCCATGCGCGTCGCCAGTGGCTATGCCCGCTGGTCTGCGCTCAGCGCTCTGGATAAGTTTGTGGCAATCGCTACGGTTTTTGCCATGCTTTTGCTTGGCTGCATTTTCTGGCAGATGTGGACAGTTGCCACCAACCTGGCTACTCGTCTTCCTGATTGGCTGGATTCCGCCGACAAGCTCGGCAACTTTCGCAACGTGCTATTCATCGACGTCATGCTTTCGATGTTGCTGTTTGCCGTTGTTATGCCGTTTTACTTCGCCGCAGTCAAGGCTTTGGGCAAAGCTCTCTTCAAGAAGAGCTAGTCTTTAAGCTGAGCCAATCTGCGGCACAGTAGTTCAATTCTGGAAGTCGGGGTGTAAAATCCCCGACTTCTCCTTTCTCTTTCAAGCAAATATCAATTAAGTGCCAATCAAAAAGTAATGCACTAAAAGTAGCTGTCTCAGCCATTGTTGCTAACCACAATTTTTTTTACCCTTATCTACGGTTGGATATAGTGGAATGGGTGGACGGGGATAAGATGGCTCAAACTGTCACATTGTTATTCAATCCAAATACTGAGTGGCCTCTTCAAGACCATTGGCTTCAGCGAGTTCTAGCCAGTGACGGGCCATCTCTTCATTGCCATCTTCTCTTTCCATAAAGGCTAGATCAAACTGTGCCTGGGCATCATCGGCGCCGGCAGCATGTCTCAATAGCTTATATGCTTGCTCCCGGTCCTGACGCAATCCTGTGCCGTCTCGATAACAGCAACCGAGAGCTGCGATGCACTTTATGTCTTCTAGTTTTGCTCCCTTTTTGTACCAGTAGGCAGCAGCGGTATCGCTTTGCACAACGCCTGCACCATGCTGGTAATGCCAACCCATGTAATACATGGCACTGTTATCGCCTGCTTCTACCGCTTCTTTGTAGTATTTCACAGCTCTCTTCTGGTCTATTGGTAGTTTGACCAGGCCCTGAGAGTACCACCAGCCAAGCCATTTAAGGGCTGGGCCATAGCCCATATTGGCTGCTTCTTGCATGAGGCGCAGGGCCTCATCATCGTCTTTTTCTATGTCTTCACCATGGTGATAAAACTCTGCCAGGCTTTTCATCGCTTCTGGACTATTTTGTTCTACCGCATATTGGAGCCAAAAGACCGCCAGTGAGGGATCTTGTTCTACTCCGGTGCCATATTCATAGCAATAGGCCAGGGCTAATTGACCTTCCAGAGAGCCCAGCTTTGCCGCTGCTTCATACCAGCGAGCAGCTTCTTCCAGGTCGGATTCGAAGACATCTCCTGTGCTCAAACATTCAGCCAGATAAAGCTGGCTATCGATATCATCGTGCTCACATGAACGCCTGAGCCAGTACAGCGCCGTATCTAAATCTTGTGCTACGACAGTGCCTTCCTGATACATTTGTCCGATACTTCTCTCTGCCCCACCGTGCCCTGCTAGTGCCGCTTTGCTGTACCAGTAAAAGGCTTTGTGAGGATCCTGAGTGGTACCTATGCCTGTGCTAAAGCAGTCTCCAGCAAAGGCTTGAGCCGTAGGATGATCGGCTGAGGCAGCCTTTAATACCCACTCCAGACATTTTTGAGGATTGTAGTGTTCTGATTGTTCATCGCTATAGAGATAAGCTAGATCTAGCTGGGCATCGATATCTCCATCGAGTGCAGAGCGCTCCAAGCTGATTATATTTGTGGCCGCAATTTGTGGTGCTATGGTTTTGGCATAGTCCGAGTAGTCATCTATGTCATCTCTTGTCCATAGTGCATGGCAATAAGCGAGCTGATCTTTCAGTTCATCCATGTCGCTAAAGCGATCATTTGGTGATTTTTCAATAGCTTTCATGATTATGCTCTGCAGCACTCTGGTTACAGCGTCTGTGGCAAAAGGAGCTGCTTCCTGATTGATGTGAGCAAAGATAATTTGGATAAAACTCTCTCCGTCAAAAGGCGGACGGCCAGCGGCATACTCATAGAGCACACAACCCATAGAATAAATATCAGAGCGGTGATCTAGCTTTTGACCCATGCACTGCTCTGGGCTCATATACATTGGAGAGCCAAAAATTTCACCTGTTTGAGTCAGTCTCATGCTGACTTGACCTGGTTGAGTAAAAATTTTGGCAATGCCAAAATCCACCAGTACTGCCTTTGTTGCCTCCCCACTGCCGGTGATCATGATGTTGCTTGGTTTGATATCACGGTGGATGACATTGCGCTTGTGCGCGTGACTGAGGGCATCGCAAACCTGGATCATATAGGTAAGCATCAGCTCTGGCGGCAAGGCTCCTGAGTCAATCAGGTCCTGCAAAACTATGCCTTCCAGGAAGTCCATGACAATAAAAGCCAGACCATCAGGTGTAACGTTGTACCCGCGCACACAAACGATATTTGGGTGGTTCATGGCGCTAGCCGCTTTAGCTTCGTTGACAAAGCGATTGCGCATCACTGGGTCATTTGCGGCATCGCTGACAAGTAACTTAATTGCCACAGCAGCCTTGTCTGGATCTGATTGCTTGTGATCGATACCTTTGTAGATAATCCCCATACCGCCGCGTCCGATCTCTTGCCCAAGCTCGAAGCGGTCGGCCAGCATATGACCAGATGGATTGACCGCGAGTGTGCTGGAGAGCATCGAGCCGTCATGAGGGCAAAAGACAGTACTTTTGCTAAAAGTGTTTTTGCACTCGTGACATTCTTTTTCCAAAAAATCTGTCATAGTTGCCCGTTTTTGGTCTTTGTGACTAATGCTGACACTATTTGTTTCCCGATCTAAACCTTTTTTACTCCTGCTCACCAATGATTTCTGGCAGATGCGGTAACATAACCCTTTCGCCACCAGCGCGTCCCGTCCAGGTTTCCTTGACATCTATCCATGACTATCAAAACCACTCTTTTAAAAGCACTTACTACCCCGCTACTGAGCTCCCTGGTTATCCTTGGTCTCTTTGGTTGCTCCAAATCGCTAGAGCAGGTTAAGCAAGAGCGTCTGGATCAGTTGACCAAGTTTTCCACGACTGTCACTAAGCATATTCTTGACCGCGATCCTGCCACTATCAAGGAGTCAGTCAATTTGCTCTTGCATGGTGAAGTTGGCAATGACACCAGAGTACGTTTGCAAAGCGAAAAAGTTATTCCCGATACTGCTATTGATGTACTTAAGCTTATTTCTGATGCTGAGACCTTTCACCGCGTCAATTCAATCGAAGTTACATCGGCCAAGCCTGTCAGTGATATCACTAAAGACATAGTGACTATGCAAGTAATCGGTAAAGAGACTATCAAAGTCAATGGCAAAGTAGACTCGGTCAGACCATTTAATATGCAGTTAGTATGCCGCCTGACTAAAGAAATGGACGGCTATGCGCAACTGGAAGATGTTAAAAACTTCCCCAAGACATCGATGCTATTGCCGCCTGTAGACAGCGTTAGCAAGCCTAAAAAGTCACGCAGACGCGGCTAATTTGATCAACCAAAATCTCTAAATTATTCAGTATTGTCTGGTCTGGCTGATCTTTTTGCGCTTCTAAACATTGCAGCTCAAATAGCGCAATTAAGAGCATCGCCGTGAGGTGGTAGGGCCGTAAGCTGTCTTCGTCCACTAGAGATAGAGCGATTTGATTTTGGCTCAGTGACTGCTCCTCCCAGGAGACTATGCCCTCGGGATAGAGTGTCTTATTTTTGAGCACTCTAGCTAGAGTGCGCTTATAGCCCAGGACAAAGGTGCGGGAGTAACTATCCAAAAGGCTGTCCTGGTCTTTTGGTGCAGAAGATTTTTGAGGCACTTGCCTCCTGAAGCTGCCAGCAAACATCAGTCTCGCCAGACAAAAGTCGATTAGCTGGCTACCCCAGCGGCTGTAGTCCCAATCAATCACCGCTTTGACCTGGGGGCTAAGCGTCGACTTTGCACTTTGATAAATAACATTGCCGGGGTGAAAGTCACCATGGATAAAGCACCTGGTGCTAGTAGCTATTTGCTTAAATTGAGAGCTGTCTAAAAGCACATCAAGCCGCTCAAAAAGCGCAGCTATATCGCCTTTTAGCCACCTTGTTGCAGTGTTTTTGCAGAGGCTCAACTTTTGTCTAATCAAATCTGTGTAGTCTAACTCTTTAGCTGCCAGTCCGCTCTGTAAATCGTCCTGCAAGCCGGGCACCATGCTGACACTGTGAATTTGAGCAAGAGCCTCACCTGAGACTTTAGCGTGGGCTTCGCTCCAATTGAAATGACGCCAATCAAAGCGCGTACCTTGGATGCGTTTGCGAGCTGTCCAGAGGTCGCCTTCGTATTCAAAAAATGGCTCCCCATCTCTTGTATTGAGCATAAGTGGCAATTCAAAAGCTAGTGAATAGCTATCAAAAAATAGCTGTAAAATTGTCTGTTCTTTTTTGAGTATTGAGCGACTGCGGTACTCTGGCTCTCTGCAAAAGGCATAAAGGCTGTCACTGCCGCCGCTTACGCCGGTCAGAGTGTTGTTGACAAAAGCACTGTATACAGTGGCGTTAGTAGTTTGGTCTTGCACTGTTATCTCGCTGCTCATTTGATTGAGATCTCGCAGCTTAACTAGGTAAGCTCCAGCCCAGCTCCTGCACTGCTTCGCTAAAGTCTACACGCATACGCTGGCAGTAATTTAGTGCGATGATAGCTTGTTCTGTTTTGAGTTTTTGCTGAGTCAGCATGGTCAAACAGTTGTAGGTGGCAAGCACAGTTTTTGTGTCTATTTTGCCCATTGCCACAAGCACACGTTCAAGTTTGCTACCTTTGTCTCCAGCTTGCTTTTTGGCTGCTTCGATGTCTGCTTCGGTGATAATGCCAGCCAGTTTGAGCATGTCAATTGGCTCGGTGGGCATCGGTTGTACTGCTTTGACAGTTTGCGATATTCGAGGGTTGGCGGCCTTGGGATGGCGCTTGCGAAACTCCTGGGCAGCTTCGTCTTTAGTCATTTCACCAGTGCGCATTGCTGCTTGCAATTGCAATAGTGTACGCCAGACGGCATTGCTTATCAGTCCTGCTTCTACGAGCACGGCTTCCAGAGGGGTATCTACCACCAGTGAGGTGGAGCTTTCGCGGGTTGGATTTTTACCCTGCATTTCTATGATGCCGTTATTAACGTGAGCACGGTGCAGCGCACTGGCTGCCTCTGCCAGTGTGAGTGTGCCATCGCGTAGCATCTTTTGGATTTGTACGGCTGCTTCCAGTGTGGGGCGCGGTAGCTCGCCGGTCTCGACAAGTATGTGCACTGAGCCGGCAGTGGCTGTGCTGGCAACTTTTGAGAGAGTCGTAGTGGTGAGACTCAAACCCTTTGATTTGGGCGTTAGTTTTTCCAGGTCTTCTCTCAGCTCGGCGACTGTCTCGTAGCGCTTCTCTGGCTCTTTTTCGAGAGTTTTAAAAATTATTTTTTCGAGTTCAGTGCTGATTTTTAGGTCAGGAGCAATTTCTTTAAATTTGGGCGGTGGGTCGCAGATGTGCTTGCTCAGTGTCTGCAAAGCGTTTTCGCCAAGGAAGGGAAGCGCACCAGAAATCGCCTGATACATCAGACAACCAAGCGAATAAATATCGGAGCGACCATCCAGGGTCAATCCTTTGCACTGCTCTGGACTCATGTAAAGCGGGCTGCCTACGACGTCTCCGGCATTGGTTAGATCCTGACCGGGAAATCTGCCATGGGGCAAAATTTTAGAAATACCAAAGTCGACGATTTTGACAAGACGTTCCTTTTTTCCAAGATTGACAAGCATCAAGTTGGAAGGCTTCAAGTCACGGTGGATAATGCCGCGGTCGTGGGCATGGCCAAGAGCGTCGCATGCCTGCATAAATATCTCGATAAAATCGGCCATCTCCAGATGTCCGACCTGGTCAAGCATCTTGTCGAGACCTTTACCGTCCACATATTCCATGACGATAAAAGGAGCGCCAGCGCTGCTAAAACCGTAGTGGTATACCGATATCAAGTTGGGATGGGCCAGTGCGATTGTGGCCCGACCTTCTTGTTCAAAACGTTTTTTGGAGAGTGGATCGCTCAATAATTTGCTATGCAAAACTTTGACTGCCACTGTCCGGTCAAACATGGCGTCTTTGCTGCGGTAGACCACGCCCATGCCACCGCTACCAATTTCTTCTACGATTTCGTAGTGGTCAATTAGTGTGCCTGGTTTTACTGCGACAAAGCCCTGATTACCAGATTCTTCTTCGTTGTGATTTTTGGGATCGAGAGCGGCAATCGCTTCTTCCATGAGTTTGTGGATGACTTGTGCGTCGCGGCTGCGAAAACTCCAGAGTACGACGTTGTCGCCCATTTCCTCGGCCATCATAAGCCAGGTGGCTTCGCCTGCTTTGCCCCCGGTTTCCCAGGTTACCGAGAGTACAAAATTGGAGCTTTCTGTGCGTTTCCATGACATGGCGGCAGGAATGCCAGGGCTATCTTTAGCCCGTTGGAAACTAAACTCCAGGTCCTCAAGTGTGGGCACGCGTGGCCATTTAGCCGGACGCGGCGCCCTGACGGCGGCCGGGTCAGGCTTGTCAGACTTGCGGCTGAAAGAGTCCTGGAGAGGCATTTTTTTCCGTTATTTTGTGATTCTTCTATTTTAAACCAATTGAGATACCAAACCCTAATATATATGGGTTTCATTCCCCCTTTTATCACTGAGGTTTCGTGCCGTAGTTAAATTGTGGATATTTTACTCAAGGTGCGTTGACCCCCATCAATTGGCTGTTAACGGTTGCCAAAAGGTTTGACTTACTACACTTGTCTGGTATGGCAACCGTCTTCAAGGTGAACAATCGCAAATGAAAGTTTGGGCAGACTTCTCGGTATGGCTCATCTGTGGTACTTTGATAAACCGCTTGCACCAGTAGCTCAGCGGTAGAGCACGCGCCTCTTAAGCGCTTGGTCGAAGGTTCGAATCCCTCCTGGTGCACCATTTTTAATTACATCGGTTGATTTATGCAGTGCCAGGGACTGCTTGGTTTGTGCCACCCTGGCTGGCGCATTTTTGGCAATCATTGATATACTATAATATATAACAGAAATTTGGAAAAATTAGAGTTGGCGGTCATTTTTGCCTTTTAAGCGCAAATGACCACCACTCCAATTCACGGACCGGGCTGAATAGAAGAGGTATTAGATGCATTTCTACTCAGCCGGTCGCACGTCCGGTTGTTATGCCAGCCTGCTTGATCAGCCGCCCGCCGAGCCCATGAACTCAGCAAATTCCTTGTCGTCGACGAAGCCGCGCTTGAGCAGCTCGGCTTTGATCTCGTCGGCTTCGAGCGGGGTGACAAAAGTGCCTTCCATCGCCTCGCCATCGCCCTCGGGCAGATAACGCGCGACGATGTAATCGAGCTGACCGTCAAACTGGCAGCCGTTTTTGCGGAAGCAGGTGACCGGTGTGATGCAGTACCAGGTGTCGCCCATCTCTTTGGTGGGAGAGACCCAGAAGGCGAAGTCCGACGGCGAGTAGCAGTCGTACTTGGTGAAGAAGTCCCAGGCAGCATTGCTGTTGGCACGCTCCACCATGGTCGCCATGGCTTCCGATTCGCTCTCTTCGTCGCCGTCGAAAGGACCGAAACCCTTGATTGCGGTGCTCGTCAGAGCGCCGTTTTCTTCGACGACAGTGGCTTGGAGCGGCAAGCTCTCGTGGTAAAAGAGGCGCACAATCGGCTGCCCCTTTTTACCGGTCTTGGAGATGCGCTTCCACTTGCCCGCCTGATCGCTCAGATCGGTGCCAAAGCGCGTGGGCCATGCCGCTTCCAGAGCGACTTTGCAGTCTTCAGTCGTGATTTTGCTCATATTCTTTCCCGGGTTTCAGGCGTCGATTTCGATGCTATCGATCTCGTTGCCATTCATGTCAATTTGCCTGACACTCATGGTGTCAGGGGTGAAATCCACTACGGTAAACGAATGCCGGTCACCGACAAGCTTGGCCGTAAACGACTGCCACTTGTGTTTTTGATCCGACAGGTCTACCGAATCCAGCTTGGCGCCACCACCGCCGGTGACGATGTAAATGACGCCGCTGGGCTTTTTGTTGACCTTACCGTCAAAATGAGGGTCGACGGTAATGCTGCCGGGGATATAGCCGCCAGGCAGACGAGACTTGTTGTCGATGCCGTCGCGCGGCACAAACTTGATTGGCTGAGTCCGTTCGTAGCAGTGGCAGTGTCCGCCAAAGACAACCGACACACCACACTCTTCGAAGATATCAGCCAGCATGCGCATGCCCTGCTCACGCTGGTGCTTGCGGTTGCTGGTGAAGGGCGGCTGATGCAGCACGACCACCTTCCAGATGCCCTTCTCCACACTATTGAGGTCTTTGCGGACAAAGTCACGCAGCTCGGCATTGGTCCAGTCCATCGCCGTGTTAGCGTCGAGGAAGAGGAAGTGTGCTAGACCATAGTCGTAGGAGAAGTTGGCCATGCGCGGATAGCGCTCACCGGCAGCATTGAGCAGAGCCTGGCGAGCGATTGTGTCTCCATGCATGGGTGGCAAATTGGCGCCGACTTGCTGTCCGGGCTCCGCTGTGTATGCGTTTTGACCGAGCTTGTGAGCTGTGGCAAAACCGTTGAGCGGCAGGCTAAACAGCGCAAAGAACGCCATCAAATCCGGGTACTCGTCAAATGACATGAGCGTCTCCGGATCGTATTTTGCCATGTCGTGGTTACCCACAGTGGACAGCATCATGGTCTTGTCCATCAAGTAGGCGCCGGTCTCGGGTGAGGCGGTCTCTGCCTGATAGATGGGGAAGAAGCGGCTCAGGTATTCGTTGAAGCGTCCGTGATGGTAGACGTTGTCGCCAGCCGAAATGATCAAGTCGGCACCGCGAGGACGCTTGTGCGCCGTGGCGTTGCCTCTGGGACCGGGCTGAGACATCTGGTAAGCCACTTGTCGCTGCCAGGGTGAGCCGCTGCCCATGTCACCAAAGACGATGGCACTAAAGCTCTTACCCTTTTGCTTGCGCGTGGCAAACGTGGAGGTGAAGACCTCATCGACACCGAAGAAGATGCGATAGCGGTACTCGGTATCGGGAGCCAGTCCGGTCATGCGCGTGACGTATTGGACCTGGTTGGCGACGCCCACGAGGTTGATGGTGCGACTCTCGGGGCGGAAAGTGACGAGGCTATTGTCCTCGTCTCCCGCGCTCAACAGCGTCACCTCAACCCGGCAGCTCGAGAGACGATTAGCCGTGTGGAAGAAAAGCTCCATCGATTCCAGACCCGATGCGTCGAAGGTCGGAGTATTGCCGGGCTGGAGCCACGGTTTGATGAAGAAGGGACCACTGGCAACGAAAGTCGGGGACTCCCAGTTGTACTTGCCAGAATTGACGGTGGCCGTTACCGGCTCCACCATGTCGACCGGCTTAATCAGCCAGCGAACAAATAAGAAGACTGCCGCGATCAGGCAGGCAATTGATAGTATCCAGAGCATATTTGTGCCTCTGCTAATTAGAGGAGAGAGTTGAGGCACAGCTCTGGTCACCGCAATTGCGCTGACCATCGAGGCAAAATCTCAGCTTGTGGTACGTCCTCCTGCAGCACCGTCTTCGGTGTCAGGCAAAAGGCGCACTTCCAACCATTCGATTTCCACCTGAGCTGTGCCCGGCTTGATTTGCAGCACCTTGAAGCTAAAGCCGTTGATCTCGATTTGAGACCCGACTTCCACTGTGCCGCTGTGGTTTTCCACAAAGACCTCCTGCACCGTAGTGCCACCTCTTGTCGAAGTCAGCCGTGCATCAAAGACGCGGCGGAATTCGTAGAGGGTGAGTGGTCCTTCGACTTTGTAGACACCATCAGCAAGGAGCTCGACACCATCGATGGGACCATCGTCCTCATCGTGGATTTCGCCCACCAGCTGTTCCACAAGGTCTTCTTGGGTCACCAGACCGACGGCTTCGCCTTCGGAGCCAGTGATGATAGCCAGTTGCAAGTGGCGCTTTTTAAGCTCCTCCAGAAGTGCAGCGGCTGTGGTGTCAGCCGGTACGTAGAAGGGCTTGCGCAGATAGGCACTCAAGCTGCCGATGGTCTCCAGTGCACCTACTGCCGGTGTAGACGATTTGGGTCCACCCTGGAGTACGCGAGCTTCGGCTTTGAGGCGCTTACGCAACACGTCGAGCAACTCGCGGGTACGCAGGATGCTGGTGACGTTATGGCGCGAGCCGCGGTAGAGCGGTAGCCGGCTGTGCTTGGTCCTGGTGATGAAGTCCAGAGCCTCCAGGATGGTGACGTCCTCGGAGAGGCAGTCCATGTGGCTGATGGGCACCATCACGTCTTGCACCTTGAGACCCCGGTATTCCAGTGCCCTCTGCACAAGTCCTGACTCAGCAGTGCCGAGCGTGCCTGCGCGTGCGCTGGTCTCCACCAGGATGAGCAGCTCATCCACCGAGGGTGGCGAGTCACCGCTGTTCTTGTCTCCAGGCATACCGGGCAGCTTCATCACCAGTGCGGTGATGCCGCCGATTAGCCAGAGGAAGGGCGCGGTCAGCTTGCAAAACATGGCAAAAGGCATGCTCAGTGTCAGCGCCACACGCTCGGGAGCGCGCAACGAAAACATCTTGGGCACCTGCTCACCGACGATGACGTGGAGGATTGTGAGCAGAACAAAAGAGAAGATTACAGCCACAATTGCCGGTACTTGCACATCCTGCAAAGGCGGTACCAATTCGGCTAAAAGGGCGATGCCAGATTCGAGTAGAGCTTTGATGGGTTCACCACCAACGCCGCCGACCACAAGACCCATGATGGTGATACCCAATTGGGCACCGGCCACTGTTCGGTCCATGTTTGTCTGCAGCTGATGGATGGTGCGCGCACCGCGTACTTTTTGCTGCATCATCTCTTCGACACGGCTCTTGCGCAGTCTGATGAGTGAGTACTCAGCAGCGACAAAGAGACCATTTACGACGACGAACAGCACAAGTAAACCCAACCAGAGCCAGGTTGATACAGTTGACATATAAGTCTCCAGTTAAAATTACGCCAGTACTCGCAGTAACAGCAAGGCAAGTCTTGGGCGTAATTGACAGTGGAATAAATCGGGAAATACTCAGGAGAGTTTTTCCAGGCGGAAGCAGTGAGAAGAAGCTTCGATTAGTGCTCTTGATTTGTTCCTTTGGGTTGGTGAAATGAAATGAGGCTTAGACCCTAATGTCTTTTTGATATCTACTCAATACTATCTGGTACTTATGAGACTTAGGATTCTGTAAGCTATAGCTGGTGAGGCGCTTGTCCACATGACAATCCGCAAATCTGCCCTATTACAAGGCTGGCCTGGCTAGTACATCTTGACAATAGTGGGTTTTAAACCAGCCAGTAAGGCTTGATGGGAGCTTCGGTTAAAAGATTGACTTGAGCCTGGGGTAAGCTGGTGAAATTGCTATAATGGCACTACCGGTGGCGGCACTAGAAAGAGCCCATGTTTGTCCTCAAATATAGCAAATACGTCTGACCATCTGGTTTTTGACCCTGCTTATAAGACCGACCTGGCCGCTTTTGGTCTCAATAATCCATTTGCTCTGGACCGCGGAGAAATGGTCCTGGCTAAGATCTCGGAAGAAATCGGTAAGCCTTCCACATTTATCAGACCTGTGCCTTTGACTCTTGAGCAAGTGGGACTTGTTCATACACCGGATTATCTGGAGAGTCTAAAACACTCAAGTACCTGGGCTGAGATTTTTGAGATCAAAGATCCCGTGTTTGATAGCTCAGGCCGGTTACCTGGCGCCACAAAGCCTTTTTACGAGATATTTGATGACTTTTTGCTTAAAGCCGGTGGCACTCTACTGGCTGCTCAGATGGCACTAAAAAATGGCATGTGTGCCAACCTTGGCGCTGGTTATCACCACGCCTTTCCTAATCGTGGTAGGGGATACTGCGCCATCAACGACGTTGCCATTGCTGTTGCTAGCTTGCTCAAGGACGGTCTCATTGAGCGAGCCATGGTAGTCGATGTAGATTTTCACCAGGGTGATGGCACAGCTCTTTGCTTTGCTTGTGATCCTCGTGTTTTTACTTTTTCCATTCACTCCCAGGAGGGCTGGCCCGAGAGTAAACAACAAAGCACTCTTGATATTGGTATCACGGAGAGTGACAAAAATAATTATCTGACGCGCTTGCAAACCGGTCTTGATAGCGCACTTGAAGACTTTAAGCCGGATTTTGTAATGCTGGTCGACGGTAGTGACGCCTACGAAAAAGACATCCTCCCTGGTACAAAGTTTTTGCGACTGCCGCTATCTGTAATGCAGGAGCGTAGCGAGTATCTGATAAACAAGTTTTTTGCATTAAAAGTGCCTTTGAGCCTCGTTTTTGCCGGTGGTTATGGCCCAGATGTGTGGCAAGTGCATTATGCTACTGTCAGACAATTACTAATAAAGAGTGGTATAGCCTGTGGTGCCTCGCCCGCAACTCTCTAGCAAACTCCTTACAACAAATTACAGCCCTTTTCTCAAATGGGCTGGCGGTAAGGGACGCCTCCTGGCCCAGTTTGCGCCGCTTTTTCCGACTAAGTTTAATGCTTATTATGAGCCGTTTGTTGGTGGTGGCGCAGTATTTTTTTATCTCAGTAATCAATATCCTGGTCTTGTATCCAAGCTCTCTGACAGCAATACAGAGTTGGTCAATTGTTATCAGATGGTGCGCGACAATCCCGAACAAATTATCGAGCTTTTGGCTCTTAAGTCTAACGACGAGGATCTGTTTTATCAGGAGAGAGCGCGAGATACCGCCAGTCTGGACAATCTTGAGCGGGCCGCGCGTCTGATATTTTTAAACCGCACTTGTTTTAATGGACTTTATAGAGTCAATAGCAAGGGTCAATTTAACGTGCCCTTTGGTAAATACAAAAATCCACGCATTGCCGATCATGCCACAATCATGGCTGCCAGTGAGGCTCTGCAGCGGGCATCAATTGTCACTAGCCCCTTTAATGTGTTACCCAGGCGCGCTGTCAAAGGCGACTTTGTCTACTTTGACCCGCCCTATCAGCCAGTCAGCAAGACTGCCAACTTTACGAGCTACACCAAAGACAGCTTTACCATGGATGATCAGGCTATGCTGGCGGAGTTTGCCCGCAAGCTCAAGGCCAAAGGCGTGCAAGTCATGCTCAGTAACTCTGATACTCCAGAAATTCGCAAACTCTATAAAGACTTTGATATACAGGTGGTCAAAGCTGCCCGCGCGATCAATTGCAAAGGCACTGGACGCGGTGTTGTTAATGAGCTTGTGATCCGCAGTTATCGATAACTTGCGTTTCCGCTAATCTCTTTCTCTGACTGACTTACTGCCCAACATACTTCCCGACTGACTTCCTATCTGACTGGCAGCCTGCCATGCCTATCTCTCTTTTTTGACTTGCCAAAAAACACGCCAGCTGTGTCAAGCGCTAAATTAAATCTGTTTGACAGCGCAATCGCCCATGGTGGCATGGTTTCAAAAATGCAAAATGGCTGAAACGCCCACGCAATATTGCTTTACAATACTTTCGTTACATTTGCGGTCAAAATAAAAAGACCTCCCACAAGGGCGAATTTGTTCTCGACTTAGGGGTAAATTTGCGCCGTTTTTGATAGTCAAATACTGCAAGAACAATTTGAATATTGCTAAAACTTAGGTTGACAAAGTTGGCATTTGGCTCAAAACTGGAGTTATGTACAAACAAACACAGCGCTTCATAGTTAGCTCTTCCTCATCATCATCATGGTCAGGGGTGGGGCTTACTCATGGTTTTGTGTCCGATTTGATTTAAGTATCAAGGCAGTACATAGACAGTCGAGCGAGCCCCGGGGCTCGCTTTTTTGTTTCCAGATTTCTCTACAGATTTCTAATTGACGCAGCCCTTGGCCATGACTGGCATGTGATGAACAACCAATCCGCTATTATTTATACAAAGGACTGAGAGATGTTAGATATCAAATACATAAAAGAGCACCAGGCGCTTGTGCGCCAGGCTATCCGAGACAAGGGCATAGAGCTTGATTTGGCTGAGCTTTTGCAGGTGCGTGAGCACTTCGAAAAACTTGATCAACAAGTGGATTTGCTACGCCAGAAGCGCAATAAATTGAGCAAGGCAAAAGACAATGAGGGGCAAGGAGATGAGGGTCTGCGGCGTGAACTAGCCCGTGAGCTAAATGCTGAGATCAAAGCTAAAGAGGCTGAATTGCGTGATTTGCAAATACACTATGATCAATTGATGTTGCTTGTCCCCAATCCTGTACTGGCTGATGTGCCAGTAGGTAAAGACGATAGCGACAACGTCGAGCTTTATAAATGCGGCGAGCTGCGTCAGTTTGATTTTAAGCCAAAAGACCATTATGAGCTAGCTTGTGACCTCGGTCTGGTCGACTTTGAAAGGGCTCGGCTGGTTGGCGGCAGCCGTGCCTACGCTCTCAAAGGTCAGGGAATTTTGCTTGAGATGGCTGTCCTGAGGCTGGCTTTAGACTATCTCATCACTCGTGGATTTGGTCTTTATGCGCCACCAATAATGGTGCGTCCTGAGATTATGGAAGGTACTGGGTATTTTCCTCTTGGGCGCGAAAACGCTTACGGTCTGGCTAAAGACGCAGAGTATTTGACTGGTACGGCAGAAGTCGGGCTGGTGGGGATGCAAGCTGATACTGTTTTTGACCTTGAGCAATTGCCTCTAAAGATCGCTGGCATTTCGCCTTGTTTTAGACGGGAGGCGGGTGCTGCCGGTCGCGATACGCGTGGGTTATACCGTGTGCATCAATTTCAAAAGGTGGAGCAAGTAGTGATTGCACCCGCTGATCTTGATATCGCAAAGGAGCTGCACTATGAGATCCTGGGCAATGCCGAAGCGATATTGACGATGCTGGGGTTACCCTACCGTGTCGTTGCTGTTTGCACCGGTGATATTGGTCAGGGCCAGATTTTCAAACACGATATTGAGACCTATATGCCTGGACGAGCGGGCTATGGAGAGACCCATTCGTGTTCGCTTATGGGGGACTTCCAGGCGCGTAGATTGCGAATACGGTACAAGGACAGAGACGGTAAAAAGCATCTGGCTTATACCCTCAATAATACTGCGGCGGCTACTCCAAGGCTGCTCATACCGATACTGGAGCATTATCAAAATGCCGATGGCACGGTGACCATACCTGAGGTGCTGCGCCCCTACATGGGTGGCAAGACTTTGCTAGAGCGGCAGTAAGATGCTGCCGTCCTATTATTTGCCCTTGGGGAAAATAAGTACGCTATTCCAGAGTCCGTAGCGCTCTTCGATGTCGTTGCCAGCACGCCACAGATCCTTTTGGGCAATCAGTGGTGTCTTGCGAGTATCGATGGCTACTGGTTTGGCGAGGTATTTGGAGTAGTACGACAGATCATCTGCGGGCGTGCCAGATGACTGCTCCATCGCCGTCACAATCGGTACTTTGTGGCTGCGCAAGATGTCGGCTGTCGAGCGAGTGGCACCGGCAGTGGTGTCGGCGCCGTGCATCATGCCTGACCAAAATACTACTTTGTTGTTTTTGTCAGAGTCTACGATCTGCTTGATTTTGCCTGCCATAAAGTTGTCTCGTTCTTGAGCAGCTTTAGCATTTACATCACCGGTGCCATTGTCCACGCCGACTACTTTGATGCCGCTTGCGCGCGCATTATCAATCATTTTGGCAAAGTCTTGAGTGCGAAATGCCTCGGGTAAATCTTTGAGGTCGCGTGATTTGCTGTATTTGTCTAACTGGCTCTGAGTCATCTCCAGGGCCAGATGGGTTGCGCCTGCTGCCCTCAGGTCTTTGATGGCATCGGCGCCAAATTTATGCATCGGACCATCGGCTGAGTGCTGCTCACCTATCATCAGCACGCGAGTGCGGCGCATGGCGTCGCTGATGTGTTTGGTTGGATCTTCGCCAGCTTTGTTGATCTCGTCCAGGTAGGGCTTAGCTCTCTCTCTTTCGCGCTCGGCAAATTTTTCCTGGAAGCGTTTAAATCCTTCCAGATTTTGCACCGGGCTCAAATCCTTATGATTGGGGGTCTCTTTGAGATAGAGTCCAGGCAGATTGGTGGGATTTTCCTGAAATTCTATGTGCGCTTTACGCTGAGCGGGATCTTGCAGATCCTTGAGTAGTTTGGCGTCGTTCATTTGCTCAAGTGATAGTGGTTTTGTGGAGCCTTCTGCTTTGAATGCTTTTTCAACGCGCTGGATTTCTTCCAGTTTGCCTGGCTTCATGATGTTTGATAAAAGCTCTAGCTTTTTGTTTTGAGCAGCAAAGGTGGGCTCGTCGGGTCTGAGGTCATGTCCAGTCCACTCTGCTTTACGTCCCATTTGTTCCATTGCTGCAAAGGTCTCCTTAACTCTATCGGCGCCATACTTGCCGATCATTTCTCTAAATGCGTGATTGCGATAACTGTCTGGCGCGACTAATCCTCCCAGTGGTGCTTCCACTACCTTGCCGTTTTCGCCGGTCATGTCAAAGAATCGTCTTTCGAATTCGGGGTCTTTTTTAAATATTGCAGCCATGTCTGGTTGTTTGTCTTTTGGCACGCCCAGACTAAATTCACCACCTGATGCTCTGCCGCTCAGTTGATTGTTGACGTTGCGCTCCTGTGCCTCAGCCACAAAAATATTGCGCACATTCAGTCCATCGCTTGCGTTGAGATGTCTTTCGCTAAGCTGTTCTGGAGCGTCCTGTCTTACGTTTGCCATGGTAGAAAATTCTTTAGTAAGTAAAGTATCAAAAGGTCTGGGGTGATACTTACTCTATCCAGGCTTTGGGGCGTTTTTGTGGCACAGCAGCTGGCACGTGCTCAAGCATGAGCAATAGCACTTAGTCGTGCTTTTGCTTCGTCGGGATTTTCTCGTTTGTTCTGGGTTGGCGTAAAGTCACACTCTGTGTGGCTTCTGGAAGACGCCTCTAAACGGCTTGGAAAGCCAATTGAAAATATTGCGTTTGGGCAGGTACGGGCAACCAAGGCTGGCTTCGTCTCCAAGGGCTAGCCAGCGCTAAGACTTGGCCAGACCCTGGATTTCCATGGGCGGCAAAAAATGAATTAACCCATCAAGTCTGTGCGGATTTCAACACGCTTTAGCTCTTGCCAGTTGATACGGGCAAACATCTCCAGCTCTTGACCGGGGGTGCGGCAGCAGTGATGTACGATAAAGGCTGCTTTGGTCTCGCACAGCTCGCCTCTTTGTAGTTTGTCTACACAGGCAAGACCGATACGGGCGTGCACAGGGTTGATATAACCGCGTGAGAGCATGGCTTCGGCAACAGTGTCCTCGTAGTCCACAATCTCGGCTGCTACGTCTCTGAGCAGGCGCTCTGGTACGATTTGAGCACGGCGCAAGAGTTTGAATACTTCGTCGAGAGCCTCGGACTCAGCAATTACTTGCTCAACTGGCACATCGAGGCGGCGTACCAGGCGAATCAGTTTGACAGCGCGGCGATAAGTAATGACGCGGTTTTGGATCATGCGTTGCAGCTTGAGAGCTGCGTCCAGGACCTGCTCGGAGACCTGTCCGCGATCTAGCAAGACACGACCAATGTTGTTATCTTCTTCGGTGCTGATTTCGGCGGCGATAGTAATTTCTTTGGGATGGACAAGCTCGGCTGAGATGAGGAATTCACCCAGTCTGGGAGCGGCTGATTGAACTCTGAAGAACTTGCCGTTATCGCCAAGTACTTCACGCAAACTGACCTGGCGTTCATGCATTTCTTTGCAAAAACTGATTGCCTCTGGAAAAGTTACTTTGTTGTCGCGCAGCATCACTTGCAGGTTTAGCGCGCCTTCGAGAGTTTTGGGAGTAATAAAACGGAGTAGTAAGAGGGCGCCACCAAGCGTGGTGCTATGACGTTCAGCTTCGCGTTTGCCCTGTGCTAATTGATGTTCTTCGACTACACCAGATGCCATAAGCAGGCGTCCCAGTTTTGTCTGGCTCTCACCACTGCGGCTCAGACCATTGAGACGGAATGATTCGCTGATGTCGACTTTGTTGGTATGTGAAAAGCGTAGTAAATCTTTGGCCAGTGAATTGTCGATAGTGCCTTCTCTAATAAGGTTTTGCACTTCAAGGGCACATTTGATGTCGTGATCGTCGACCCAGCCGGTCATAACGAGTACGCGTCCAATGGGGAAGGAAGTTCTCTTAGCAATTGAGAGTCCTTCGGAAACGGCTGAAACATCAACAATACCGGTCTCCAGGAAGAGTTCTCCTAAACGGTAGCGATTCTCACGCTGCTTCTTAATGAGGTTCATGACAAGCTCCTTGGTCCACTTACCTCTTATGCCCTGTCGCCTCAATTTTAGGCAGGCAATTAAGCCGAAATTATCGGTCAGAGCACCTCTTGAGAAGGTGCAAAGGGTCGGGACTCGTAGTGTGAGGGAGATAGCTGACTTTAAAATGTGGGCAAAAAAATTGCTCACAAAATGAAGGCAGCAGTGTTTTGGCTCAATGAGCACTTAGTAAAAGCGGACCTAGGAGGCAAATGCCTCAATGCCGAAGATACTCTCGAGAGGCGCCGCTGTCAAGTAGAATTAATATCGCCTGCTCACGAGGCTTAAATTAACTGTGCACTGCCGCGCCGGGCAATTGTCGTCGAGCTGTACCATATGGCAAAAAGACTCAGTTCAAAGCGGTATACACGCTTTCGTTAATACGAGACTGTGAATTTACGGGCATCAGGGCTCGTGATTAGATAAAAGTGTGAGCTTTGAATTGCCCGATTACTAAAAGCCCCGGACTGCTTCCGGGGGTGCCTTGCTGTGGAGTGCGCTATGCTGAGAAATTCTGTAGATCTCGATGAACTCAAGAATCGTCAGACCTTTCCTAAGAACAATTATTTTTGCTACAAGTGGCGCATCAAAGACCACTTTAATCGCTCCATAGACAGACAGCAGTTTCACCTTAATAGTCTGGGTGCCAATAACGATAAGTCATTGATGAATGACCGCATCATGCAGCTTTATAAATCAAGCTTTGGCACATCACGCAAAGATTTGATTGTTGACCTCGCTCAAGAGGCCATGAGCTTCCTCGAAAAGCGTCGCACCGAAAAGAAACGCGCCGAACAAACAGAGTTGATGCTGAGCCAGGCTACTACCAGCATGGTCGACTTTGCTTCCAATATATTGCTTGGCTTTAGTACCGAGCTCAATAGCTTGATGGGTCTCAGTGAGTTATTTATTACTGCCGCCGAGCCCGAGTCCAAAAAGCTTGGTGCTGGCACCGATGGTGGTATCACTCATGTGGTCCAATCGAGTTTTAGTACCCACACGTTTAGACTGGCTATTGAGGGTCGACTTGAGGTAATCAACTTTTATTTAGTGCCTGCCGACACAATGCTCACTCTCAACGAAATCGCCAGACATTATGAGCCTTTAGAGAGATGGCGCAGCACCATTGAGAGCAATAATGCCGTGACTTGGCACAATGATGAAGGCGTAGTCACAAGAGATGTCGCCGAAGTCATCTGTGCTGAGCTGTTACGCTATCTGATTGCTGCTACACAAGAGCGTCTTGCTCCCGCTGAGCAAAAAGAAAGCGCTGATGAGTTTTTCTTTGAGATGAGTGCACCCGCTCCCTGGGAAGTCGAAATCGCCAGTCGCTCCTCAGTGGAAAGTTCGTCTGGCTCAGCTTCAGTTAGTGCTTCTAGTTTGTCCACTTCGTCCGCCAGTGGCAGCAGCGCTCCGGTACACACCGGAGGTGTATCTGATCAACTACAAGATGCTATCTATCCCGAGCTTGATGTTCCCGTCAAAGAAGAACCCGCCATCGTGGTTGTACCTGAGCAGTTTCCAGAGACCCATCCACATTATTTCCAGGATTATAGCGAGGGATTTCCCAAAGCGGAGTCAGCGACATATCAATACGGCTTTGCTGGACAAAGTTATGACGTCGGCAGCAAGAGTATGTACGACCTGCCCTGTGTCACTCAAGCAATGATTGCTGCTTGCTCCAAGAGTCCAGACCTCATGCGCCCTGAGCCAGTCAAGCCAGCTGTTAGCAGTGTTGCCACTCCTGTGGCTTGCCCCGACAGTGTCGCTGCCACCTCGTCTGTGCCTTCAAATTGCGTACCAGTGGAGGCTGCCGTTGAAGTTCAGTCGCCGCAGCCTGTCAGTCCTCAGTCTGTAGCTAACACAAAAGAGACCACTAAAAAGTCAAAATCAAGCAAAGCAAAATCACGAGGCAAGCGCCGCAATGGTAAAAACTAGTAATCCAGATGCCGTACTGATACTTTTTGAAAACCTGGGCTAGACGCGCTCACATCCTCTTTTTGCCAACACCACTCCACCAAAAAATCTGGTTTGGTCAGGTAGTGAACAGGCATTTTGCCAAACGGTTGTTTGCTACCAAGTAACCTGTACACAGTCTGCCTCGCGGTATCGTCTGGGGCGATGACGTTTAGCCTGATGATGTGACCATCAGCCGACAAGCGCATCTGAGTGTGTGTTTTAAATAGTTGATTGGCTGTAAAACCAGCAAAAGTTTTTAGGTCTGTGGCTTTTAGCTTGTCTTCCAGATGATCTTCGTAGTTCTTCTTTTTGAGTCCTGTAGCCAGGAGCATGTCGTTGTCGTTTTTGTAGGCAAAAGCATTTTTATAGTATGGTCCACTGATGCCTGTTTCCAAGCCGTTTTGGAAGCTCACTGCAAAGTAGATGTAGCGATAATTGCGGGGATGCGCTGGTATCGATTTAAGTGCGTCGATGACAATGGCTCTGACAGACTTTTCGGCCATAGGCATGGGTAGAGCCTTGGAGCCCAGTCCTGCAAGTTGATACTGGCCTTTATCGAGGCGCTCCAGGATTACCCATATGTCTCCATTGGCGCCAGCTACCTTGAGCTTATTGAGTTTGCCAACGGCAGTGTTAAATGTGTTATCCCAATTGTCGGCAGTGGCCTGTGGCGCTGCAAGCAACAAACAGCTGCTTACAACGAGACTGAGCCATTTTAATGAGCGCAAAACTGTGTGAGAACTAGCCATGTGCTAAGTCTATTACAAAACAAACAAAGTAAATGGAAACTCCTGTGACTCTTTGCAGTCTCTGGGTTTTGACCACGGCCGCAACAACCAGAGTGGCTTTTGGGCAAAAGGTCGAGTTTGAGTTCACAGGCAATTCATAAGTGTGGGGTCAAATATAAAAAGGACGTACCCTAAATATATCTCTTATACTATTGATTGCTCTACATTGGAAAAGTAAATGACACCCATCACAGGCGCCCAAAAGTCGGAATACCTCGTGCAGGATGAGCTCGAGACTGCGCCCCTGGCAGACTCTAGTTGGCGCTCCAATCTTGGTCGCACACAAATGGACCTGTCTGTGCCAAGAGGGCAGGAATGGTGGACTGGTAAGGCTCCGGTCCACAATGTATGCCCGGGTGTGGATGAACAGGGAGTGATTCATTCACTGCCGATTCCCAACTTGACCAATCCTGGTCGTCAAGAGTTGCTCGATTATTTTGATAATTCCTGGACATTGTCAGAGGTTGTTTTTGCCTCCCTCGTTGGTGAGGAGGGCTTTTTTAGACCTCCATACCACGGTTTAAGACACCCAATGGTTTTTTATTACTTGCACCCAGCTGTGCTCTATGTCAACAAACTGCGTGTAGCTGGCATACTTCCTGGACCAATCGATGACTATTACGAGAGTCTGTTTGAGACTGGTGTGGACGAGATGTCCTGGGATGATATGTCCAAAAACAGCATCTCATGGCCGTCGATAGATGGTTTGCATGATTACCGCAAAATTGTCTACAAAACAGTCAGAGACGTTATCCTAAACCATCCTGATTTAGATGCAGTTGACGGTAAAGTCAAATCAATTGGTTTGGATAGTCCTCTCTGGGCTCTGGTAATGGGTTTTGAGCATGAGCGCATCCACATTGAGACATCAACGGTGCTTATACGAGAGCTACCTGCTCATCTGGTGATGGCTCCGCCTCAATGGCCAGAGCTAGCACTAGTAGATGCTGCTGTGGCTATGCCACCACAGGTGGAGCGGGAGATGATGGGCCAGGAGGGTGGCAAAGTCTCCTATGGTAAGCCAGAATCAGTACACACCTTTGGTTGGGACAATGAGTATGGTGAGCGCAGTGTTGATGTATTGCCATTTAGCGTCTCAAAAACTCTGATAAGCAACGCTGAGTTTTATCGTTTTGTCCAGGACAGCGGCTACCAACGGCGTGAGCTCTGGACCGAAGAAGGCTGGGCCTGGCGCAGTTATCGTAATACCAAGGCGCCAACTTTTTGGTTGCCTGCCGGTCCGGCTGGATCGCATCAGTATCAGCTGCGTACAACTTTTGAGATTGTGCCGATGCAATGGTCCTGGCCTTGCGTAGTCAACTATCACGAGGCGGCTGCTTACTGTAAATGGCTCGGTGATGATTATCGACTGATGAGTGAGTGCGAGCATCAGTTTTTGCGTACACAATTGCCTGCTCAAAGTATTGATGGCACTACCGGTAGTATTGGTGGCGACTTCAATCTGCACTTGACCCATGGTGGAGAAACGCCAGTAGATGCTCAGTCTGAGAGCGGTTATCCCGTATGTGACCTTTTTGGCAATGTCTGGCAATGGCTAGAGGATGATTTTAATCCTCTGACCAATTTTAAAATTCATCGCTTTTATGATGACTTCAGTACGCCTTGTTTTGACGGTAAACACTGCATGATTATGGGCGGCTCATTCATCAGCACTGGCGATGAGGCTACTGTCTATGCTCGTTTCCATTTTCGTCCTCACTTCTTTCAGCAAGCGGGTTTTAGAGTTGTCTTGGCAAAAGGCGAGTCCAAAACCAAAAAAGGCAAGGCTTTTAAAATTGACAGAAGGCAAAATGACAATGTTTATGAGCAGCAGTCGATTTTAAATGAGTATCTCACTTTGCATTATGCACCCAGTGAGATTCAGTTGCCGCATGCCTTTATGGCACCTGTAGCAAGTAGTTTGACGCATTTTCCACAGCGCTGTGCCGATGTGGTGACTGAGTGGTCCAGCCAACTCGGTATCGCTCAGGGGCGTGCTCTTGATGTCGGTTGTGCTGTCGGTGGCTCGGCTTTTAGACTGGCGGACACGTTTAGACAGGTCGAGGCTGTTGATCTTAGTCAGCAGTTTATCGATGCTGCAAAAAAAATCCAGGAGAGCGGTAGCCTTAGATTTGATGCCAAACTTGAGGGTGAAATAACAGAGACTGTAAATGTCTCAGTCGATCCTGTTATTGCTAAAAAGATCAATTTTAGACGGGCTGACGCATGTTCTTTGCCGCCTGAATACGAAGGTTATGACGCAGTTTTGCTGGCAAATCTGCTCTGCCGCTTGACCAATCCTATGTCCTGCCTGAGTCGCATGAGCGGTGGGCGCGGCATCGTCAAGCCTGGTGGTTTACTTGTGATCACCACACCATTTACCTGGTCCGAGCAGTTTACTCCTCGCGACCTCTGGCTCGGTGGATACAAGGACACTGACGGCAATGCTCATATGTCGCGAGATGGTTTGATTGCAGCACTCTCTGGAGAGTTTGATCTCAAACATTCGTTTGATATGCCTCTAGTTATTCGTGAGCACTATCGTAAGTACCAACTAATAACCACGCTCTGTACAGTCTGGCAGCGTAAAAAATAAGCTGGTTTATCCATAAGTGCTGATGGTTTTTGCTAGAAATATAGCTGTTTTTCTCGCAAAAACCATTACTTGCTAAGCCCCAAACTAAGCCATGGGGCTCTTTTGTGGTGATACGATAAGAGATAGTAGGTGTTGATAAAAAAACGGGATTCAGGAATGTGCCTGAACCCCGTTTCAAAGGTGACTTAAGCTTTTAACTCTTTTGAGTTGCGGGCTTTAGTTATTGAGCAGTCTTGGACTGTTCAGTCGTTAATCGCAGCCCACAGCTCGGCGGCCAGCGTGCGGTACTTGTCGGCGCTGTACATCTCGTCCAGGTCGGACTCGGGGTACATCGGGACGCCGGTTTGCTTGGTGCCGTCGGCCTTTTCGGTGGTGCCGTAGCCGAACTGCTGACGCAGCACGTTTGCCACCAGGGTCGCCATGTCGTCCACGTTGTGGACTTCCACCAGGCGGTCCAGGATGATTTCGGCTTCGCAGTCGTACTCATCGTCCGGCACACCCATGGGCACGAGGCCTTCCGGGTCGGCGCGGTACAGGATGGCAGCCACTGTGTTCTTCAGCTCTTGGTCACTGGTCATTCAAACCTCGTTATTCTTTGGCAGGCCAGATTATTCCGGCCTGTTCGGTGGGCTCATGCTCAGTCGATTGTCACGGTCAGGGCACGCACTTCCAACTTGGGTGCGGTCTGATCGTTCTTGCTGAGCAGCGGCAGCAGTAGTGTGAGCTTAGCGGCGTCACCAGTGATGGATTCGCGTTCGCTGTTTTGACCGTCAGGCATTTTGACGGAGTTCTTCACCCTGCCGTAATCGTATTCATCGATGCGGTCCAGGCTGCCATCGGGACGGTACTCACGGCGAGTGTAGTAGCCCCAGCGATAGCTCTGTTCCTTTTTGCGCAGCTCAGCTGTCTTGACGTACTTGCCGCCAGGATAGTAGCTCAGCTCACGCTTGGTGTTCCAGGTGCCTTCCCAGTACTCAGTCACCGTATCCAGGACATAGCCGTCGTTGACGGTGCCGACCTGGTCAGGTGCGATTGATGGGTTGAGCTTGACCCAACGCTGCATCGTGGTGGTCTGGGTGTCAGGACCGTAGTATTTCACGGCAATGGCATCCCCACCATCAAAGTAGACGCGGTCCATGGTCAGCTTGCCTGCGACATAGGTGCTTGCAGTGACATTGCTGTAACTGTAAGACGTCGACGACAACTTGGTTCGGCCGTCCTTGTCGTAGTCGGTCACTTCGATGGAGTAACCATAGCTGATTGTGCGATAGCGCACGTTGCTGGTATCAAAAAACTCGCGCAGACCGTCCTGGTAGCCGATCTTCTTAAACCTCTCGGCCAGTCCGGTGCCGTCGGCACGGAAGACTTGCTCCGAAATCAGTGCGCCATTTTTGTCTTTGCCAAAGACTTTGATGCGCTCCACACCGCTGCCGCTCTCGAAGTAGGCAGTGACAACCAGATTGCCGTCAGCTGCCATTACCGCCGTCTCTTTGATCGAGCCGTTGTTGCGATAGAGGCGCTGCGATTTGATTGTCTTACCGTCGACATCCAGCTCAGTGATGCTTGCCAGCTTGCGGCCAGTCAGTCCCTGATGGAGCATGTCCTCAGGGGCGGCTGCCGCTATGCCAGGCTTGCCAGAGTTGGTGGTGCCGGCGTTGCGAGCTTTCAGCTCGTCGTCGGTGAGGGCAAAGTATTCCTTGATGCTGACGGGACGATTGGCTGTGTCGAATTCGACAAAGGCAGTGCGCCCGTCTTTGAATTCGATGCGCATGCCAGTGCGCTTGCCGTCAGTGGTCTGGGCCAGGATACGCACAGACTCGCCTGCCTTTTGTGCTTTGAGCACAGCCGTGTAGGCGGGTTTTGTGGCAAATGCACCGTCCTTGTCACCAACTCCAGCCGGAGTTGATGTCCAGAGAGTAGCAATGCCAAATGCAATCAACGCAGCCACAGCGCAGGCGATGAGCCCGGTGCGGCGGGTCAATGTTATCTTCATTGGTTTCACCCATTGTCTTGTATTGCTACGACCGAGCCCCGCGAGGGACCCGGTCGTGCATTTCGCAAATAAATATCAACTGGCCACCATGACCAGCCGGGGTGTTACTTGGTGCGGGGCGCTTCGTCAGCTTCTCCACCGGAGGCAGGGCCGCCGGTGTCGTCGCTGTCGTCGTCCGATGGTGCACCATCGCTCGTTGCCGGAGCGTCTTCGCTTGCTGCCGGAGCACCGCCAGCGTCACCGCCGGCAGTGTCTTCGACTTCGCCATCGGTCGCTTCACCAGCTTCGCCAGCGGCACCGCCGTTGGTTTGGGCCTGAGCGGCTTCCGCGGCTTCGGTCAGCTTTTTGACTTCGGCCATGCGAGCCTCGAAGCGCTCACGCACCTGGTCGATCATCTTGAGGGCATTGTCCTCGACGATGGCCGCCGCGGTGCGAGGCTGATAGCCGGACTTGCACAGACCCCAGTAGGCCAGCGTGGCAGCCGAGATGACGTAGGTGACATGGATGTCGCCCTTGTCAGTCGGCAGCTCCGACTTGCCTTCCATGAGCATCTTGGCCAGCATCTGAGCCTTGGCTTCGCGCTCCGGCGTCCAGTTAATAACCTCGGCGGTGCTGACACCACCCAGGCTCTTCAGCTGCGAACGGATCAGGGCACGAGCCACGATGGGAGCGACAGCCTGGATGTCCTTGACCGGGATTTGAATGACCGGGTGGTCCTTCTTGCCCTCGGTGGAACGCCAGGTGATGTACTCCGGGATGTTGCCGAAGCCGACACCCTGGTCAGCCAGCGCACGGCACTGCGTCGCTTCCTTGTTGAAGCCGATTTCGTCCAGAGCCGCTGCCACGATGTGCGCACGGATGTAGTCCGGCGGATGCGGCAGGAAGGTGAGCGAGACCTGGCCGTTGCCGACCTGAGCAAGCTCGTAGTTGGACTCGGTGCGGAGCAGCTTGGGCGTGTTGAACACACCGCGACGCTTGCTGTTGAAAGCGCTGAAGGTGGACAGCATGTTGAACAGGTAGGCCGGGCCACCGAGCAGCACGCCGCCCGAAATGTCCGCGTCCACCTCGCCGATGGTGTCGACCATCAGCTTGACGAGCAGATTGGCCGTCGGCACAGACTGACGACCGATTTTGATGGCAGCCTTGGAGAGCTTCAGCTCACCGGACTGCTCGGCATCCAGGATGCTCTTGGCCACGACAGCGCTGAGCTCGTCGGCGAGACCTTCCACGTCGTGGAAGATGTCGTGACGGAACTCGTGCATGTACAGAATCAGCATCAGGGTGATGAAGTTGCGCTCGTCGTGCGGCACTTCGATGGCATGGGCGCCGATAGGACCGCGGGTGCCAGGCAGGGTAGCCGGACCTTCACCGCTGAAGCGCGCCACATAGAGGTTGCCGATGCCGTACACCTTGGTGTTGAGGCGGGTCTTGAGCTCAGCGGTGAGCGAGCTGGTCGGGTCGTTGCCATCGAACAGGTAGTGAGCCTGCTCGACGGAGAAGACCACGGCGTCCAGCTCGTGATACTTGCCGCTGCGCTGTTGACCGAAGGCATCCGTCCAGATGCGCAGCACGTTGATGATTGGCGTCAGCTCTTCGTCCAGCACCTGGATGGCAGCCTCGAGGAGGCGACCATCACCGGCACCGGGATTCTGAGCGCGCAGACCATCGAGGGTACGCGGCAGAGCAGCCAGGTAGACACGGCGCAGCTTCATCAGCTGACCGTCCAGGCTGTCGATAGCCGGCAGGTACTTGGGGTCCATGTTTTCACGGGCCCAGCTCACCTTGTCCGACTGCTCGTCGAAGCGCTCGGCTACGATGGCGTCGTACTTGCCGTCTTCGAGCAGCTCACGCAGACCGCCAGCGGCGACCAGCAGAGTGCCGTCGACATCGGCTTCACGAGCCTTTTCGAGCTGCGGGATGATCGAGGCGGGCTTGGGGATTTTGCCGCCAGGCAGACCGGGGATGAAGCTGTGATCCAGGTCGGGGCCACGCTTGTGGGAGGAGGCACAGCCGTGACCCGAGCTCTTACCTCCGCCGGTAAAATCTTCCGCGTCATCCTCGTCCGCCGGAGCGGTCGTGGTGTCGCCGGTCTTGGCCCTGCGAGCAGCTTCGGCGGCCGCGCGAGCGATCGCCTGATTGTGCTTGTGACGAGCCAGAGCCCGCACAACGAGGTTTTCCTCGTTGGGGAAGGGGAAGTTTTCTGCACCATAGCCGGGGCAGATCACGACGTGAGGACGGCAGCCGCCCTTGTGGCCGTGAGGACGACGGTCTTCACCGTTGTCACCAGATTCGCCGAGATTGAGAACAATCATCGGGGTTGCAGCAGTATTCTTTGCCATAGTTTTTATTACTCCAGATTGATTGGAAGCAGCCCAACAGCCACCCGAGCTGCGCCCGGGTGGTGTTGAGAGCTTTGAACTGAGCCGCTTAGCGGTAGTAGTGCTCGGACTTGAACACGTCGACTTCGCAGGCAGCCATGCAAGCCGCGAGTGCGACCTTGAGCTGCTGCGCTTCGGCGGCAGTGAGCACGCCGGCGGTGGCAGCGTTGTCGGCCATCGAGTTGTCGATCACGCCGCGCGGCAGAGTCTTGCTCTTCTGCGCTGCGACGACCTTGTCGGCCAGGGGCTGCGTCTCGGTCTTGAGACGGAAAGCCTTGATCAGCCGACCGAGAGCAGGCTTGTCCTCGGCAGGGATGTGGACACCATCTGCCAGGCGCAAGAACTGCTCGTTGTAGGTCTGAATCGTGCCAGCTGCCTTGTGCGAGTGACGATCGCTCGTCCCCACCGACAGCGGGTTGATGCGCAGACCGAAGAGACCGAGGGTGCGCATGTACAGACCCACGACCGGCACGCTGAAGTTGGCGTAGATGCCTTCGTAGGCCTTCTGCACCTCGTTCAAAGCGAACTCGACCGACGCCTGCACCAGCGGCAGATCCTCGGGACGGCGACCTTCCGCCTCGAAGCGACGCAGTGCCGCGCAGCCCAGGGTGATCCAGGCAAACGCATCGGCATAGCGACCGTTGAGACGACCGGCCTTCTTGAGATTGCCGCCGACAAGCAGCAGTCCCATGTCAGACAGGAGACCAAACCGTGCCGCCGCCCAGCCGAGACGACGATAGTAGGTCTTGGTGGCGGGATGAACATCGGGCACGCTGATCAGACGACCACGCGTGACGCTGTGCACGGCAGTGCGGACGACACCAGCCACGACGTGACCGGCCCAGCCGAAGAGCGTGTTGCGGAACTTCTTGGGGTCGTTCTGCTCGACGGCTTCGACCATCCGCTGGGAGTAGGGATGGCAGCGCACCGCACCCTGACCGTTGACCAGGAAGGTCCGGGTCATGATGTTGGCGCCTTCCACCGTGATGCCCACCGGGATGGACTGGTAGAGCAGACCCAGGATGTTGTTGGGACCCTGCATCACGCCAGCGCCCGAGAAGACATCCATGCCGTCGCCGACGACGCGTGCCGACCAGTCGGTGCTGTATGCCTTGAGCATGCCAGAGGTGACCGGGGGCTTGATGTCGTTGTCGATGGCGGTGCACAGGAACACACGCGACGCCTCGAAGACGTAGGTGAGAGCGGCCATGCGAGCGACGCGCTCTTCGACACCTTCCATCTTGCCAATGGGCAGACCAAACTGGCTGCGCACCATGGAGTAGGCACCGGTGGCCGTGGTGGCCATCTTCATGCCGCCGATGGCACCGGCAGGCAGCGAGATGCCGCGACCGCCAGCGAGCTGTTCCATCAGCATGCGCCAGCCGCGACCGGCACAGTCCTTGCCGCCGATGATGTTGTCGATGCTGACGACCACATCGCGACCGATCAGAGGACCGTTCTCGAAGCCACCGCCGATGGGCATGTGGTGGTCACCGTTGTAGAAGCCCGGCGTGCCCTGATGCACCAGGATGGTGGTGATGCCGACGTCCTCGCCCTGACCCAGGATGTTGTCCGGGTCGATGACCTTGCAGGCCACGGTGGCGATGTTGGCGATCGAGCCGAGCGTCATGTAGCGCTTCTCGAAGTTGCAACGCAACATGATGGCGCCATCCGCGTCGCGGAAGACATGAGCGGTGGCCTTGATGCTCTCGGCGTCACTGCCGGCGGTGATTTCGGTGAGACCGAAGCAGGGAACATAGGTGCCGTCGGCCAGCTTGGGCAGATAGTGGGCCTTCTGCTCCGGCGTGCCGTAGTGCATGAGCAGCTCAGCGGCGCTCAGGCTGTTGGCGATGATCACCACCGTAGCCACCTGGCTGCAGTGGGGCATGAGCACGCCCATGATGGTGGAAATGGCCAGGCGCGAAAAGCCCATGCCGCCCCATTCCTTGGGGATCATCAGACCCATGAAGCCCTTGGCCTTGAGGTATGCCATGGCGTCATCGGGGATGCGGCGGGTCAGGTAGGCCTGCCACGGATCGACCATGGCACACAGCTCCTGGCAGGGTCCATCGAGGAACGCCTGCTCTTCGGCGGAGAGCTTGCCGTAGGGCTGCTTGAGCAATTCGCCGAAGCGCATCTTGCCGCTGAAAATGTCGCCGTCGATCCAGACGTCACCGGCTTCGAGAGCCTGACGCTCGGTCTTGGAGATGACGGGCAACAGCTTGTACCGACGCATCAGGTTCATTGCAAACTTTGATGGGGACATAAGAGTTTTCCTTTAGTGGTTTGTCCGCTGCGGCATTTTGTGCCGAGCAAACAGTTGAAAAATCCGCGTGAGCGGACCAGACAGGATTAAGTAACGAGCAATGAGCTCACAGAAGTAAGCCAGGAGCGGTCAGACCGTCCTGGCTTACAAACTCCTCGAAAGAGGCTGTCAGCTCACACCGACAGCCTCTGGCAGTTGCTTAGAACGCGACGCCGACCGCGGTCCAGGCAGCCTTGAGAGACGCGACGTGCTGCGGGCACATCTTGTTGGCGTTCTCGATGGTCTTCTTGGCCCAGGTGGTGAAGTCGCAGTTGGGACCGACGTGACCGACACCGCAGTTGGTCTCGTACCACACGCCCAGCGGGATCTCCCAGGCATTGCCGCCGACGGCACGTGCCCAGGTGGCGAAGGCCTTGTTGGGGATACCCGAGTTGATGTGGACGCCGCCGTTGTCACCAGAGCCCCGGTAGAGCTTGCTGTAGTGATCCGGCTGCGGGTCCTTGCCCAGGTTGGCGGGATCGTTGTACGCCGTGCCCGGGTTGAGCATGGAGCGCAGAGCGACGCCCTTGACCTTGGCAGTGAAGATGCCGGGGCCGACCAGCCAGGAGTCCTTGTCGGCGGTGAGCTTGAAGTACCACTGGCGGAAGCAGACGCCAAAGACGTCCGAGAAGCTCTCGTTGAGAGCGCCGGATTCGCCATAGTAGTCGAGGCCAGAGGTCAGCTCGCAGAGGGCGTGCGCCATCTCGTGTCCGATGACGTCGATCAGGACGAACAGCGCAAAGACGACACCGTCGCCGTCGCCGTAGGTCATGGTCAGGTTGGACATGAAGGCGTTGTTGTAGTTCTTGCCGAAGTGCACGGTGCCGACCAGGTCGTGACCGGCGTTGTCCAGCGAGTTGAGACCGAAACGCTGCTTGAGGAATTCGCGGAACATCCGCTGGAATTCGTAGGCGTCGTTGACGATCTTGTCCGAAACCGCCGGTTCGCCTTCGAAGCGAGCCTTGGTGCCGGGACGACGCTGGGTGTTCTTGGCGTCGTAAATGAGGACGTCACCCTTGCCCGAGCCCAGCTTCTTCTTCTTCTTCTTGAGAGCGAGCTTGTTGGCGGCGTTGGCGATCTTCTGGGTGGTGATGATGGTCTGGAGGAGCGTGGTCAGCTCCGGATGGCGCTGGGCGATATCGTGCAGGAGGAACGAGGGCACGACACCGTCAAAGATTCTCTTGGTCATGATTGTTTTTCTCGGAAAACCGAGTCCTTTCAGTAATTCGCAGTGGTCTGAGTCGGATGACAGCAGTTAGGGCTGCGAGGGTTGATAGATGTGGATGGATGAAGTGGCGTTCAGCTCAAAGCAGCACAAAACAAGTCACAGACAAGTTCGATGCAACTTCAAAATTTGTCCCGACCAAATCCCTACCAGCGATGTCTACTCAGCGCGCACCGCGCGTGGTATCAAAGGCTGGAGATAGAAGCTGTCTTTTAAGAAAGAGAGATATCTTGGGGTTATTGGGTGGAAGAACTAAACGTGACTAAACACTATGCAATCTTGAGATCTGAATACAAGAGCAACCTGGTGATCATCTTTATAGCTTAGATATATTCAAGATCTAGTTGCCAAGCGGCACTATTGGCGAGGTTTGCGTTAGCTGCACGAGCAGAGATCAAGTTGTAAAATGCGTAGAATTTCATTCGTCGCTATTGTCACTTTTGGGCATCTTAAAACTATGGATCGCTGATTTTTGATCTGTCGCTTTGATTTTTGCTCCAGTCTGCCGCAAATTAAAGACTGTCTGTTGAATACACTTTTAGTCTGGCTTGCTGTGTCACTTTTACGCAGGCCACAGGTATCTTTGCAGTAGTTTTTTGGGTAGCCAAAGTGGACGGCAGCAAATCACCTAGCGCGAGCGCGTACTCTTACTAAATGAGAGTGAGATCATGCCTTGTTCAATACTCTAATTTTTCTAATAGCTCAAGTTATTGATTATCAAGAGGTAAGCAGTCTATGGTGAGATCAGGTTTCTTATTTAATTCATTTGGCAAGCAGGTTTAATCGCTCACAGCACTACGCGCGCGATGGCTATAAATTCTTGTGACATTAGCTTGTCGAATCCCAGGCCATTTCATTATCTGAGTTTCATTTTCTGCCAAAATCTTTGTCGCGCGTAGGGTCATCCCTCGCCTGCTAGCTCTGCTGGCAAGTACATGGCAAAAATGAAGGTCAATAATCAAAATGCTGAGCAATATTGAAAATGAGTCCGCAACTGCAGTTGCTAATCAGGATTTTCGCCTGCCCAAGTCTGTAGTACCGAGCCACTACACCCTGCATCTCTCACCCGACCTCGTCAAGTTTGTCTTTGATGGTCAGGTGACTATCGATGTCGACATCCTTGAGTCCACCGACACCATCAAGCTCAACGCTAAGGACCTGGACATCGCCAGCTTTAGCGCTACATCCATCGGGGCAGATAGCCAAAAGCTCCAGGGTAAAGTGAGTGTCTGCTCAGACAAAGAAATTGCCACTATTAAATTTGAAAAGTTTTTGGCACCGGGCAAATACAGCCTGGAGTCGACCTTTACTGGCACACTCAACGACAAACTCAAAGGTTTTTATCGCTCGGTCTGGACCGACGAAAAAGGCGGCAAACACCCCATTGCCACCACTCAGTTTGAGTCCACCGATGCTAGACGTGCTTTTCCTTGCTTTGATGAGCCAGAGTTCAAAGCTACTTTTGATGTGCAATTGACTGTGCCTGAGGACCTTACCGCTCTTTCCAACGGCGCCATCATCAAAACCGAAAAAGCGGACAACGGCAAAAAGACCGTCACTTATGAGCGCACCATGAAGATGTCCACCTATCTCGTGTGCTTCTGTGTCGGTGAATTTGTCTCCAGCGCTCCAGTCAATGTAAACGGCATCGAAGTGCGCATCTGGAGCATACCGGGCAAAGAAAAACTAACCGATTTTGCTCAGGCTTGCTCATCGTTTGCCATTGATTTTTACGAGAAATATTTTGAAATCCCCTATCCGGGCGGCAAGAAAATCGACCACATCGCGATACCGGATTTTGCTTCTGGCGCAATGGAAAACCTCGGTCTGATTACTTACCGCGAAACAGCTCTTTTGCTCGATGACAAAAACGCCACTCACGCAGAGCGCAAGCGCGTCGCCGAAGTGGTTATGCACGAGCTGGCTCACATGTGGTTTGGCGACCTGGTCACCATGAGCTGGTGGAATGGTCTGTGGTTAAACGAGAGTTTTGCCACCTTTATGGAAAATCTTTGCCTCCACAATTGGAAGCCCGAATGGGAAATCTGGAATGACTTCGGTCTTTCGCGTGCCGCTGCCTCCAGAGTAGATGCTCTCAAGAGCACTCACCCTATCGAATGTGCAGTCAATCACCCGGATGAAGCTGCTGAGATGTTTGACGTAATCAGCTACGAGAAAGGCTGCTCGGTGCTTTACCAAATCCACGAATATGTGGGTGGTGAGACATTTAGACGCGGTATTGCTGCTTATCTCAAACGTCATAGCTACAAAAACACCGAGACTCACGATCTCTGGGATGCCCTGGAAGAAGCCTGTCAGGCTGCCACTGGTGATGCTGGTAAAAAAGCTGACCCATCGGCTGCAGCAGTGCCGGTGCCAGTGCGCATGATTATGGACAAGTGGGTTTTTACTTCCGGTCACCCGGTTGTTGCTGTCAAAGGTGACATCGGCAAATCTGGCAGTGTGATTGAGCTTTCGCAAAAGCCATTTAAGTTTTTGTCGACTGACGAAAAGACCCTCTGGCCTATCCCTCTTACAGTCAAAGCCAAACTCCAGTCTGGTCAGATTGTAGAGCGCAGAATGCTCATGGATGGTGCTACCCATAGTATCAACTGTGACAAGGACCTGGGCGGCGCTATCGACTGGGTAGTGGTTAACGCTGGAGGATCTGGTTTTTACCGGGTCACTTATAGCAAAGAGTTAGCCAGCGCTCTGACTAAAGATGCTCAAAAAAATCTCACCGCTATTGAGCGTTTCAATCTGCTCAATGATGCCTGGGCATGTGTGAGAGCTGGCATGCTTTCGGCTCAAGATTATCTCCATATGGTGCGTAGTTTTGTTAGCGAGACAGACCCCAACGTCTGGGCTATCATCACTGCCTCGCTTGGTCACCTGCATGGACTCACTGCCATCGGTAGTCAGCCACGCAAAGAGCTAGCCGCCATGATCCGTGAGCTGGTTAAGCCCACCGCCGACAGACTCGGACTTGCTCCCAAGAGTGCCGACGAGTCAGTCCAGGTCAAGCAACTCAGAGGATCGCTTATCGGAGTGCTCGGCACCATCGGTGATGACGCTCAGACGATCAAGGCTGGTCAGGACATGTTTGATAAATGGAAAGCCGATAGGCAGTCCATCGATACAAACGTTGTGCCTGCCGCAGTTTCGATCACTGCATATCACGGTGATGAAAAACGCTATGAGGAGTTTAGCAAGCTTTCAAAAGAAGCCACTGCCCCTCAAGAAGTGCAGAGATTTCTCTTTTCGCTGGCAAGATTTCGCAAACACGACTTGCTAGAGAAGACCATCCAATCCTGCATGACTGAAGCTGTTCGGACACAAGACGCTCCCTACCTGTTCGCTGCTCTTTTGGGCAACGAAGAGGCAGGCAGCGACGCCTGGCAGTTTCTCAAGAGAAACTGGCAAGACATGATCGCGCGCTATCCCGAAAACGGTGTAGTGCGTATGGTCGGTGCTGTCTCGGCTCTCGATAAAGCTGAGCTGGCAAAAGATGTAACTGAGTTTTTTGCCAAAAATCCTGTTAAGTCGGGAGATATGGCAGTAGCTCAAGCGCTCGAACAACTGAGCATCAATGTGCAGTTGCGTGAGCGCGAAGCCGACAATCTGAGTAAAGTAGCGCAAGCTGCTCTGGCTCAGGCTAAAGGCTAATACAAGCTGGCACAAGTCAGTTTAGACTGGCTCCAGGCTAGCTTGTAACACCAACAATCACCACAGACGGAGGACTCCAGACGGAGCCCTCCGTTTCGTTTCGCAACCGGGCAGGCATCCCGCCTACCCGCAACTGGTTCTAACAATCCTGAATTAAGGAGCAAAACACTATGTGCATGTACAAAAACTGCAGCCACCGCAATGGCGGTGACTTCTCTGCTACTGAAGTGATGCTTGGCAGCAAGTTCCGCCTGCCCCGCCATGTGCTGCCGCTTCACTATGATCTGGAGCTGACTCCGGACCTCGTCGCCCTGACCTTCTTTGGTGCGGTGGCAATCGACATCAAGGTCACAAAGGCCAGCTCGGAGATCTTGATCAACACCAAGGATCTGCGCCTGGGCCGCATCTCCATCGAAAACTCCAACGGCACCGTGCTGGAAGGCACTGCCGAGAACGACGATGAGTTGCAGCGCACTGCCATCAAGTTCGCCGGCAAGGTGGGCAAGGGCAAGTGGCGCCTCAAGATCAACTTCGCCGGTGTCCTCAACGATGAGTTGAAGGGCTTCTACCGCAGCACCTGGAAGGACGACAAGGGCGTCGAGCATGTCATCGCCACGACGCAGTTCGAGGCCACCGACGCTCGCCGCGCGTTCCCGTGCTTCGACGAGCCCAACATGAAGGCCACCTTCAAGGTCACCCTCAACGTGCCGCACGGCTACGAGGCGCTCTCGGCCATGCGTCCGACGAGCGAATCCACCATCTCGGTCGAATCCCCCGCGGAATTCACCGACAGCGGTGTGATGATGATGGAGCCCCGCTTGCTCAAGCGAGTGGAGTTTGCTGTCACCCCCAAGATGTCCACCTACTACCTGGCCTTCGTGGTCGGCGAGTTGGCTTGCGGCGGCAGCGTCATGTCGCGCGGCACCGAGCTGCGCTTCTGGACCATCCCGGGCATGGAAGACCAGCTCAAGTTTGCTCAGGGCGTCGGTGCGTTTGCCTTCGCCTGGCTGGAGGACTACTGCCAGACCAAGTACATCGGCGATGACAAAATCGACTTCGTGGCTGTCCCGGACTTCGCTGCCGGCGCCATGGAAAACCTCGGCTGCATCATCTACCGCATGACGGACCTGTGCCTCAACGAGGCCACCGCCACGCAGGATCAGCGCGAGCGTGTCGCTCACGTCGTCGTCCACGAGCTGGTGCACATGCGCTTCGGCGATGATGCCACCATGGACTGGTGGGACAACCTCTGGCTCAACGAGAGCTTTGCCACTCTGCTCGAAAACATGGGCGTCGACGCCATGTTCCCGGAGTGGAAGACCTGGAGCTCGTTTGCTCTGTCGCGCGCCAGTGCCTTTGGTCTCGACCAGCTGCACAGCACGCACTCCATCCAGGTGGCTGTCGACAACCCCTTCGAGATCGATCAGATCTTCGACCTGATCTCCTACGAGAAGGGTTGCAGCGTGCTGCGCATGCTGGAGCAGTTCATCGGGCCGGAAGCCTTCCGTGCGGGCGTGCGCATCTACTGCAAGCGTCATCACCTGGCCAACACCGTCGCTGACGACCTCTGGAACGCTCTCGATGAGGGCGCTGCCGCTTCGGGTCTGAAGATTTCGGTGCGCAACCTGATGGACAAGTGGGTCTTCACCCCCGGCCATCCGCTGGTCACCGTCGGTGTTTCGTCCTTGCCCGGCTGCATCAAGCTGACGCAGGATGAGTTCAAGGTGCTGAGCAAAGACGGCGCCAAAAAGCCGCTCTGGCCGATTCCGCTCAAGCTGCGCGCCAAGACTCGCGACGGCATCATCGAGCAGTCGCTGGTGTTCGGCGAGAAGAGCCATGACTATTACATCGGCGAAGGTGTCGAGTGGGTCGTGGTCAACGCTCATGGCGACGGGTTCTTCCGTGTCAGCTATGAGACCCAGATGTTGGCCAAGCTGTTGCCGGTGCTCAAGTCCGCGATGGGCCAAATCGAGCAGTACAACCTGCTCAACGACGCCTGGAGCGCCACTCGTGCGCTCAAGATGGACATCATCGACTACCTCAAGCTCGTGGACACCATGGGCTCTTCCGAGGACCCCAATGTCTGGCACCGCATCGCCGGTTCGCTGGGCTATCTGCACGGCATCACCCACGGTCCCATCAAGGAAGCCGTGGCCGGCAAGGTGCGGGCGCTCTTCAAGCCGCTCTACGCCAAGCTGGGCATCGCTGCTGGTGCGGGCGAAGACACCAAGCGCATGGAACTCCGTGTGCGCGTGTTGCGTAGCCTCGGTGTCGTGGGCAACTACGCGCCGGTGATTGAGAACGCCAAGGCCATCTACGCCAAGTGGAAGGCCGATCCCAAGTCGGTAGACAGCGACGTCTTCGACGCCATGCTGTCGGTGCTCTGCGAGCATGGTGGCAACGCCATGTACGACGAGTTCGACGTGCTGCGCACCACGAGCCCGACGGCTCAGGAGTGCGAGAGCTTCATGTTCGCTCTGACGTCGTTCTCCGATCCGGCGCTGGTGCAGCGTTCGCTCGACCTGGTGTTGAGCGGCGGCATCACCAAGCAGTATGCGCCTTCCTTCCTTGCCTCTCTGTTGGGCAATCGGGAAGCGAGTGCTGTTGTCTGGCAGGCGACCAAGGACAACTGGAGCAAGATCAAGGGCATGTGGACCGAGTCCATGGTGGCTCGTCTCTTCGGTGCTCTGAGCGTCTTCGACACGGCGGCTCAGGAGGCTGATGTCTTGGCCTTCTTTGCTGCCAACCCGGTCGACTCCACCAAGATGAAGCTCGCTCAGGGTCTCGAGCAGCTTCGCATCAGCGTGCTGGTGCGTCAGTCCATCGATGCCTGCGAAGGTCCGGTGCTGCGCTACTTCCTGCCGTCTGATCAGGAAGGCTGCATCTCTCCGGATGTGGGCGCCGGTGACAAGGCTGACGGGACGGCAGGTGGCAAGGCGGCTGACGCTGCTGCGCCGTCGGCCAAGACTGCGACCCAGATTTCGGAAGGTTCCTCGGAGCCTTCTGGGGTCGACAACAAGTAAGACCCGAGGCAACACCTCTATCGAGTAGCTACCAAGCTGCTTGCAGGGATTGCTGAGGGAAGCTGCGGCAACGCAGTAGTAGGTAATTGGCGAGGGTGGGGTCACGTTGTGGCTCCACCCTCTTGCCTTGTGTTTATTACATCAGTCGGTGCCCAGTGCATTCCGACGCAATCTCAAATGAGGACACTAACATGATCTGGATAGTCTTCGCATCAACCCTGGCCCTGCTAGGTGGTCTGGCCGGATGGACCTCTGGCGGTGCCACGTCCGCTCTGGCCTTCACCATTGTGGGCGCGGCAATCGCTCTGAGCGTCCGTGACATCAAGCGCCACAATCATTCGATTATGGGCTTGACCATCATCACAACCACAATTGGTTGCCAGTACGCCGGTATCGAATACGGTATCGTGCTCGGCATCCTCTCGGTGGCTGTGCAAATTTCAATCAACGAATTCGTGCAGCGGCAGAGTCCTGTCTTGCCGGTTTCGCTTGGTTTCACCTTCCTGGCCTGGTGGCTGGGTTGGCACTATGTCAGCGAGATGGCGGGTCTGATTTTCGCCCTGCTCGCTTTCCTGGTGCAAGTGGCGGTGCACGATTTCTTCATCGATAGCCGTCATGCCATTCGCCGCAATTTCCCGCTGATTGGCTGGTGCCGCTATGGCCTCGAGCTTATCGGCGCGGAGCTGAGGCAGTACTGGTTTATGAGCGACACCGAGGAAGCGCCCTACAATCGCATCACTCGCAGCTACATCTACCGTTCTGCCAAAGGCATCAACAACAATCTCGGCTTCGGCACTCAGCGTAAGTACAAAGAGGTCGGCGAGATTCACGTGTTGCCTGGTATGTTTCCCATCCCCGACACCGAGCGTCAGGGCAATCGCCTGCCGCCGCTCATCATCGGACCAAAGCGTCGTAAGCCCTACGCCTGCGCCTGGCCGATAAACATCTCCGGCATGAGCTGGGGTGCGCTGTCAGAGGAAGCAGTGCGTGCACTTTCGAGCGGTGCCAAACTGGCCAATATCCACATGGCCACTGGTGAAGGCGGTCTCACGCCCTTTCACCTGGATGGTGTCGTGAAGCGTGTCGAGACTGCTGATAGCCTGCGCAACTCGCTGGGCAAGATGGTCTCGCGCGTCACCTTTGGCCTGGTCAAAGAGCCGGCCTCTCCCGTGCGTGAAATCGTCGGTGGTGGTCGCATCATCGTGCAGCTCGGGCCGGCCAAGTTTGGCTTCCGCAAGTCGGTCACCCGGGCCACGGCTGAACAGCTGTTGCGCGGTATCTACCGCTTTGCTGGCCAGTCTCCCGAGGCACCGTTTACCATGCTTGACCTGGATAAGGTCAGGAAGGTGGCGGAAAATGATCAGATCGTGGGCTTTGAGCTGAAGCTGGCGCAGGGTGCAAAACCCGGTCAGGGCGGCAAGTTGCCCAAAGAAAAGATCACTGCGCAGCTGGCTGAATGGCGCGGCATCCCCATGGGTGAGGACTGCTACAGTCCTAATGCTTGGGATGAGTTCAATGACGTGCCGTCGCTCTTCCGTTTTGTCACGCTGATGCAAGAAACCACTGGCAAGCCGGTGGGCATCAAGATTGTGGTGGGACGTGATGAGGCTGTGCGTGACATCGCTCGCCACATGAAGGAAACTGGTGAGGCGCCCGACTGGATCACCGTTGATGGTGGCGAGGGCGGCACTGGTGCGGCACCTGTGGACCTGGCTGACCGTGCCGGTCTGCCTATCCTGCATGCCATCCCCAAGGTGGATACCATCTTGCGCGAAGAAGGTGTGCGCGATATGACTGTCATCGTCGCTAGCGGTCAAATCGCTCGTGGTGACGACGTCGCCATTGCCATTGCGATGGGTGCAGACATGGTCAACATCGGCCGCGGCAATCTCATTGCCGAAGGCTGCATCATGGCTCTGCGTTGCCACACCAACCAGTGCCCCACTGGTATCACAACGCAAGACCCGCGTCTGCGTCGTGGTCTCGATCCGCAAGACAAGTACGTCAAGGTGGCCAACTACAACATGGTTCTGCAGCGTTCGCTGCTCATGTTTATGAAGACCGCCTGCGTGCGCACCCCCTGGGAGTTGACCCGGGCGCATCTGTCAGTAGTGATGGAGCCCATGGTCGAAAAGCGCCTCGATGAAGTCCACCCCTACCCGGATGGCTCCAACGGCAAGCGCAATCCGGTGCTCGGTGCATTGCCTGTGGACGATGAAGCGCAAGCTGATCGTTTTGGTCCCAAGCTGATCAAGATCGAGCAGGTGCGCTAGCCGCCTCTGTAGTTTGAAGCAACCAACGCTTGCCAGGGGAGGTAGCAATATCTCCTCTGGCAATGTTTTTTCTCATATGCAAATTGTCCCTCGGGGCAAAGTAATTTGTGAGGCAAAAATGCCCAACGACCCTATCGTTTACATACAGGCAATAGGGGTTGTCATTGCGTTTCTAACGCTGTGGCATTTCCGCTATCGCCTTGAGCGCGAGCACGTCATGTATAAGACGCCTTTGCCGCGCCTCTGTCACACTGTCGCTTATGTACGCGCCTACAAGGAGGCAGACTACCTGATCAAGATCAGGCGTGTTGCCGGTACGCTTGTGACGTTTGCGGCGGGCTTTTCGATGGTCATCTGGATGATGGCTTTCGATAATTTCCATCCGATTTCGCTAGGCTTGTTCTACGCCGCTGGTTTTATCATGGTGAGCCGCATTTTTCTTGGGCTCGCCTATGACGCCAAAAACAGCACCGCGCGCGGTACAACCAGATGGTATCTCGCCAGGCGCTATGCCGATGTGATTCATCCACAAGCCTGGGAAAATCCGGAAGCAGCTGCAGCCGGACAGCTTCCCCTTCAAGTAGGCGGCAGCGCATTCACGCCCCTGCTCAAGGTCAATCTAAGCTCCTCACTGTCGACTCGTTCGGAATTTGTCGAGGAAGCACAGGCCAGCGAGCTTGAACCAGCGCTCGCTCTCAAGCGTGCTCTTGCCTCCTGCAAGAGTGGCTCGCCTCCTGAGGTTGGCACTGCTGTGCTAGTCGCCAGCAAGGACGCTGCTCGCGTGTTGCACGTGTACACTGCGCTTGTGACAGCTGTCGAGCCCTGTCAGATTGTCGGTACGCCCTCAGTTGGTGTGCGACTTTTTGCCACCATGGCTGATGGCGTGTTGCCGCCCTGGACCATTACTGCTGCCGGTACGCAATTTGTCGGAGCCCGCATGGCTGTTGCTTTTGCGGACAGCGATCAGACTGGTGAAATGATCGAATGGATGGCTACTCCCGATACCGTCCACGTGCTCCTGGCGTCCATCTACGGTCTCAGCGACCTGGACCGCGATGCCATCAATGAGCTGATCAACCCCGGTGTACCCCTGCGGGAAATCTGATTTTGCGCAAGCGAAGTCATCCACGGGACCTGACTAAGAGCTGGTCCTAAAGTCAACATGCAACAAGAGGACTTACCTGATGAGTGACCCTGTCACGACAAACGGCGCAGACGCAACCGCTAACCCGGTGGTCAGCGCTCCCGGTAAGACTGTCACCCTCACCGACGCTACCTACGAGTCCGTTGTGATTCAATCGGAGTTGCCGGTGGTGGTCGACTTCTGGGCTCAGTACTGCCAGCCCTGCCTGGCCATTGCGCCGGCTCTCGAGATGCTCGCCGAGGAATTCGCCGGTCGTCTCGTCATCGCCAAGCTCAATTGCGAGGACTATCCCGAGCTCAAGGAAAAGCTCGGCATTCACGGCATTCCGCACCTGCTCGTCTATCACAAGGGTGAGATCATCAAGCGTCACGTTGGCAGCGCACCGCGCTCGACCTTCCGGGCGCTGTTTGAGTCCACTCTCGTGGACATCGGTGCTGAATCTGCTCCCTTTACGCCCGAGGAGACTGCTGAGCTGGAAGCCGCCATGGCTGCCGCCGAAGCTGTCAAAAACGAGCAGGGCAATGCGGCCAGTGCTGCCTACCAGGCGCACATCAAGGACGCGATGGCTGAGTTTGAAGCCGTGCGCAACGAGTTTTTGGGGCGCATGGTCAGTCGTCTTGATGGCGACAAGGCCGCCCTTGCCACTCGCGGTGCTGCCGGCGACTTTGACGAAGCTGTCTACATGCTCTTTGTCGAGTTGCGCGGTCAGATGGACCAGCCCGAATTTGCCGACCTCAATGCGCGGCAGGAAGCAGCAATGGAGCTGGCCAACAGCCCCGAAAACGAAGTGCACAAGCAGACGTTTTTTGCCCGGCTCGACCAGCTCGATGCCGAGTATGACGTCACGGTGGAAGCGGCTCGTCAGAAGATCATCGACGCGCGCAAGGCTGGCGCCTCCAAGTAAGTGCAGTTAGATGGCGTGAGGCTTTGGTCTCATGCTATCGGGAGAGAGTCTGGTGGGTAACAACCCCCAGGCTTTTCTCTTTGTGATTTACTACTACTCTATGTAGCTGGTGTGGGACTGAAAATTAGTCTTCGTCTTCATATGGCACAATCTGGGCAAATGAGTGAGTGCGTAACAAGTGAGCAGGTTGTGACGACAGATGGTTAAAACAGTTGCTGAAGTGATTGTTTGCATACCGCCTGAGAGTAGGTGTTAGCTAGCCTTAGAAGATGCGATGAGGGCAATGAGCATGTATGACAATCCGCGGCAAACTCGATGACAGGATGGAAAAATGTCATTCGAGTTTTGTTGATTGTGCTGATCGGCTGCTGGCAGCTGATTGTTATCAATTGCATACAAACAGTGGGTGGAGCCTTTTGGTTTACCGACGAGATTAGTCAAAAGGGGCTCTTGTCGTTTTTGTTCTATGCTCCCCTTGCAGCTTACGGCCTTTGCTGGCTAATAGTGTCAGTCCAGACTAGAGTCTTGATGATATTTGCACCGATTTTGTTTTGGTTGGTCGGCTTTCCACTACTTGGCTTAACTTGGGGCGGATTATCATCAGTCTCATACAATTTTGTACAGCTATGTGCGCTTTACGATATGCAACTCGTTGAGAGTAGGGTCGTTGATGCGCGCAGCAAGATTTGCACCTATGAATCAATCAAAGAAGACTGTTGGCCAAAGCACAAAGTCAAGATTTTGAGGCGGGAGACAACTCTGATACCAGGACTAGCTTGGGTCAGAAATTTATCTCAAGCAAGTGATGAAAAATAGTCAGTATCAAATTTAGGTACGATAGTCGTTTTGGCAGGCTGATTTAACAAAGCGAGTCAGTCGGTTAGTTAGGTGTGCTTGGGCGGCATGATCATATGAGGTACGGTCGCGAACAGCTCATGGTTATGGGGCTAGATACACTGTGAGAATTCTTTGCTTGCTTGCCGTATTTTGGTTGGCGTCAATGCTCAACATGTTCAACTGCATTGGTCTGCAAGTCTGCGCTGAAAGTCCTGTGATCAATGAGATAACTTGGGAGCTGACTATGGTGGCTCCTTTATTCATGCTATTTGCTATTTACCTAATATCAGAACGGCGTGGCAAAAACATTTCGTCTGTCATTTTCGTGTTCTACTTTTTGTTACTTTTGCTTTTCTCTGTGACATCAGGCCAGTTGCAAGCTGGATATGGAGATAGGCGCAACGTCTTCATTCCATGGGACATTTGTGTTGGCAAAACTAGCAAGATAGATTCTAATCACACAGTCACAACTTTCTGGACTTTAATATCACCCAATTGGCATCAGAGACTTGAGATCAAGCTTATGCCTGGTGTTTGGATGCGTCGCTCTTTGCCTGATATCAGTGAGGCAGAGGCAAAAAATTGAAACCACTCTAGTTTTTGCAAATCGATACTGTCAAAGCAAAGTACTCGTATCGCTCTTTGAGCTTTTAAAGTGAAGGCGCGCCCATTCTGAGGAGGAGGAGGAGGAGGAGGAGTTGGTGTAGGATTAAAAGTCTAAACTGTTATCGTCAGGCACTAATGACTAGCCATGACCGGTAACTAACGCAATTGCTCAAGATGCCACGGTATTGCAAGTTGTACAAAACTCATTGAAGGTGGTTATGATCCGCCGAGAACAGGCACAATATGTGATACTAAGCACGTGCTCGACGCAAAATTGTTGCTTAGGACTAGGACTAAACCACCTGCCGGCAGCTCAAACTCTCAGGAGAAAATTATGCGAAGAATAGCTTTAGCACTTGGACTGATTGTTGCAGGACTGGCTGTTTTGCCGCAGGGAGTTGCTAAAGGTAGCGGTGATAAAGCTGACACCAAACTAGATGGCAAAGAGGTTTACCTCAAAAATTGTGCTAGCTGTCATCTTCAAAATGGTGATAACAAAGTCAATTCCAAAAAACCAGTTGCAGGCTCCGACAAACTAAAAACTCTGGCACACTTCAAAAAATATTTGAGCGATCCACCAGGACACATGCCCTATTACGAGCACATCGTAAATGATAAGAAGGTGCTTGAGGCTCTATATAAATATTGCAAATCCTTGCCACCACTGCCAACCAAGCAAGCGTGTCTTTAGGATATTGAATTTAAGGGTGTGCAAAATAGTTTAGGGGTGTGCACCGAATATGGTGACTTAGCCTCGTTTCGCAAATTGTATTAACGGCTCGTAGTTGCCTTTGTCCGCTTTTCTCAATGCGCTCAAATAATTGGTCCTAGTGTTGCCGTCCAGCTCGATCGATTCTCCTCCCCAGGTGAAATGGGGCTCTCCTGCAAACAGCATTAACAAATCTGCAACCAAGCGCGAATGTCGCCCGTTTCCGTTTGGAAAGGGATGAATACTTACCAGGCGGTGATGAAATCGAATGGCACAGATGTCCATCGGAAATGTTTTATTCTCTAACCAGTAATTACCATCACCACATAATGCAGACAGCTGTGTTTGAATTAAGTAAGGCTCGACACCAATGTTTTTCCCCGTAGTTCTGAAGGTTCCAGCCCATTTCCAGGTGTCATCAAACATTCGTTTGTGTAGGAGTCTGAGCGAGTCGATTGATAGAAGATTATTCTTGAGTTTTCGACTCTTTCGCGCCCATGCCACAGCCTGAGCGATATTCGCTTGTTCGAATGCGTTTAACTCACCTCTTGTCGTCAAGCCTGGCTTTAGTCCCGCCGCCTCATCAGGGTCAAGCGGTGTTGCGCCTTCGGGAATGTCGGTTTCATTTATCATGCTTCCATAGTTCCCGCTTGCCTCTGCGTAGTAAGTCCTCTGCTAACTCATCTATCAGCGAATTTTGTTCTGCTGTCTCCGTTGTTTGTTGCTCAAGGGCCATTGTTCGGAACACAGAGTTAGACAACTCCCTCGCTCTCAGCTGGGCTTGATTGGTAACCATCTGTTCAAGGCTGACTTCCGGTACCAACGCGTACACCAGCTTGCAGCCCAAAGCCGCCGCGGCCTTTTCCAATGACTTAATTGTGATAGTCCCGTTGCGCTCGCTGGCTTCTAGATCCATCACTGTGGACTGACTAACTCCCATCCTGTCTGCCAATTGATAGCTGCTCATCTCTAAAGCATCTCTGATCTCGCGAATATAGCCATGCGGCAGCCTGCTGACTCCGCGCAGCCCTTTCAGCCCTTCTTCCAGTTGCCGCCTTCTCAGTTTTGTGGTGAATTTTGTCATTACTGCGATCCTGGTGAGTGGGTATAGCCAATTGTATCAAATGCAAACGACCGGTCAATGCCTATTGAAAGAGTTAAACATGAATGGTTGTAACCGTTGAGAAGATGAGTTGTTGAATGGCTGTAGCCGTTTATTCTGCGGCGGTACTTTTGTGGTCGGCAGTGTCTTGATTGTGTGCTATTTGCTCAACTGCCAGTCCTTGAGTCACAATAGTTGCAGATAGCATTTGTCTGGAGATAATTTGGCTAAGAGTTCGCAAACTATCTGGCTTGCCACAGGTACACTTTGCCTGGCTGTTTGTGCTGGGGTCTTTACCTGCGTTATCGCGGGCGATTTGGATTTTTTCCCTGCTAAAGCAGACCAGTTCCAAGTTGAGGCAAAGGGCATAGAGGCAGATATTCTTTCGCCTGCTAATGGCATTGTCTCTGACGCACTGGCGACTGGTCAGGAGGTGGTTGAAGAAGCTGTAACTGTAGAGCCGGGCAGCATTGTGGCTAATGTTGACAATGCATCTTTACTCAAATTGCTCTACGGCAATTATGATGCTGCCTCATGCCGAGCTTTGCGTCGTGGTGTGTTTTGGCATACTGATGATGGCGCTTTATCGCGCATGGGCAGTGGTTATGCAAGAGTCTTAAAAGCTGTGGATTATTGCCAGGGTGGCAAACAAAAGCGAGCAGTCATTATTGGCACAAGCAAAAGTGGAGATAAGAGCAGCCTTTTGCTCAGTGTTTGTCTACTTGTGCGCGATGGCACTCTTTGGCAGGCATCAGTCTACAAACCGTATGTGGCGTTTCTGGACTTGGATAATGGCAAAGCTGATGTAGACTGGCAGCAAATTGGCACGGACATCTGGGTGCTAAAGACTAGATCTGTCGGTGTCTGTTCAAATCATGATCGGTTTGCTGAGTGCGCTTTGTATAAGCCAAATCCTGATCAATGGACTCAGATATTTGCACACCGCGAGTGGTTTGATAGCAAGAGTCATGTGGACATAGCACTCAAAGTTTTGCCTGGCGATAAGCCTCATAGAGACTTAATTATGACTGCTAGCGTCAGGCGACAGGGTACTGTCAAAACTATGCTCAGTTTTAAGGGTGACAGGTATAAAACTGCGCGTGTTTATCCTTATGTAGCTGATACCAGATTCGGATATTCGCATAAAATTCCTGCCACAGATTGGGATTGAGCACGCTAATGCCAGTGACTCAAAACTTGAGCAAAAGGCGATGGGCAAATTTAATTTCGATACTTGTCTAGAATTAGTCCTCAGTCGTATAGATTCATAGAGCCTTCATTCCCCCACCAGCAATTGATGGCATCAGCAAGCCCGTCCCACTATGGCTTGTTTTGAGCAGCCCCCGCACGGATAGCTGGCAATGACATCAAAATCAAATTCACTGGAGCCAGGTGATCTCCTGGTCAGGCGCGCGGTTGAGGATTGGAAACAATTCGCCACTGGCGGTCCAATCGAACCTGTGATCAAGGACCTCCATGAGCTGCGTACCCGTGATCCTGAAGCACGAAAGAGTCCGGAGCATTACCGCGCCCATCTGGAACAGCTCAGCAAGCAATTAAGTCAACAATCGCTCTTGCCCAATATGGAAATACTGGGTGTCAAAAGCGGGTACATACTGGCACGCGATAAGAGTCGCTCTCAGACTTTGCTGGTCGGTCACCAGGTGAGAGACGTTGTAGTGCACAGCACCTCCGGCAGATGGCACGCTCGGCAAGGCGCATACCGGCCTTTGGAGACATCTCCAGGTCGAATTGGTCCAGCGGACGTCAGGCAGGGTAATCAGATCAATGACTGCAAGTGGCAGGCTCGTCTGGCGTCTCTAGTGCAGGCGGACCCAGAAGCTGTGTCTAAGATGATTCGTGACAATCATAATGGCACCTACACGGTTAAGTTTCCCGGTGCACCTGGTAAACCACAGACTGTCTTTGCTCCCACACCCTGGGAGCGTGCCACCTTTAGTGCCGGTGGCGGAGAATGGCCTTTGATTTTGAGCAAAGCCTATAGGCAGCTAGAACGCATACCATTTGGACCACCAGGAGCAGCGAGAAATACCGAAGGGCTGCTCACAGGCAAGCCGCAAAGCCTGCTGGCGATTTTTGACCTGCCCTGTCACAGCCAGGCTAAAGATCCCCGTGTCAGAGCCGCCCAGTGCGCGGCCAGACCATTGCCCTTTAATTTCTTTGGCGGCACCGTATCAAAGTGGGTCGACAGGCACAGTCATCAACTATCTGGTTTGCAGTCAAAAGACGTATCTAGAGTCCTGAGTGAGTCTCTGGCTAACCACATGATCGTAAATACAGTCTTTGATGCAGCCAAATTAAAAGCAATCAAACCTGGTGTCAGTGCCTATACTAGTGACGGACATGGCGGTGCGGTACAGGTAAATTTGCAGGGGCGACATGCCTATTCGGTGTTGTCTTATGATCAGCACAGGCAAGTAGTGGTGTTGCGCAATCCCTGGGGCAAAAATTTTGAAACCAGAACTCATAAGCAAGCAGGTGATGGCACGGTAAAAATGCCATTCAGCCAGTTTGTCGGCACGATTCTGGCTCTTGATTTAGAGAAGACATCCCGCAGTCGGTAAGGTCAAAAATTCAAAAACCAATTGTGGTATCACCGGGTAGCATACCCTTGATATACACGCTTTCGTCCAAACGCTTGAGATGATGCGCGCCTGGAGCACTTCAGCTAATATCGAAAGTAAGGAACCCCAAACTTACTAATTTTTTCATAACTCAAACTTGGAGTTTAAGATGTCTAAAATTCTCTTTCTTTTGGTCTGCTACACCTTACTAATGCCCCCTGCCCATGCCTATATTGACGCTTCTACCGGCAGTTTTGTCGTACAGGCTGTACTCGGAGTAGTGCTTTCTATTATTGTGCCTTTGCAGTCCTTCTGGGCTAAACGCCTCACTCTCAAGAGAAACACTGGAGAGAACTAAAGATGGAAAATGCCAGGCTTTGCACTTTCAGAGATGATAGTGCGGCTGTTTATGTGAGCGATACGGGCGTCCGACGCTTTGTCGCAAGAAGCTACGCGCCCCACTACAGAAGACTCATGGATAGTGGCCTCTATCAGAAGTTAGTGGGCGATGGATTGCTCGTCGATCATGTTGAACTGGAGAGTCCGACAAATCCAGGAGTTCACACTCGGGATAGTGACTATCTCTATTTGCTTGCACCTCGTCGCATACCATTTGTTAGCTATCCTTATGAATGGTCTTTTAGCCAACTCAAAGACGCCGCTTTGCTCACTCTAAAGATACAGAAGATCGCTCTTTTGCACGACATGATCTTGAAAGATGCTAATGGTTGGAATATCCAATTTGACAAAGGCCAGCCTGTCTTTATCGACACGAGCAGTTTTGAGGCTTACGTCGAGGGCAAACCCTGGGCCGCTTATGGTCAGTTTTGCCGCTTCTTTCTTTTGCCACTAACTCTCATGGCCAGGCGGGACCTCAGGCTAAACTCACTTTTGCAAGTCTACCCCGATGGCATCCCACTGGACCTTGGAGTCAAGTTGTTACCGCTGTCGACCTGGAAGGACTTTGGACTGGCTGGACATCTTTTGACCACAACCCTATCGCACAGCATCTATCAAAAATCGCAGTCAACTAAAGGAGCAAAGGCAGCGATTCAAGCTCCTGCCGCCGAATCAGCCACAACATCCGATTCTTCAAACTCGGCTCTAGCTGCAGGTGTGACCTGCGATAGCGGCATCAAAGTAAGTCGCACTAACCTCAATCACATTTTGGACAACTTGATTCAAATCATTTCAGGGCTAAAGTTAAAAAAAGACGATACCACCTGGAGTGACTACTATCAGGACAATAGCTATAGCGCTCAGGGCCATCAATCAAAACAGGCGCTGGTCGAAAGTATCATCAAGAGCAGCAGTCCTCAAAAAGTGTTTGATATTGGTGCTAATACTGGAGTTTACAGTCGTATTGCGGCCAAGCAAGGGGCTTCCGTTATTTCTATGGATCTCGATGCCCGCTGTGTCGAGCTCAATTACAGTCTGGTAAAAGCCAACGGTGAAACTAACATTTTGCCTCTTACTATGGACCTTACAGTACCGTCTCCTGCTCTGGGGTGGGACCTTGAAGAAAGACTGAGTATCTTTGAACGTGGTAAGTGCGATTTGCTCATGGCACTGGCACTGGTGCATCATCTTTGTGTTGGACGCGGTATCAATCTGCAAAGAATTGCCTCCTGTTTTGCCGCCCTTACCAGCGATTTGATTATAGAGTTTGTGCCCAGGGGGGATATTCAGGTCTTGCGTCTTTTAGAACAACGCACCGACGACTGCCCTGGCTATAACCAGGAATCTTTTGAAAAGGCCTTTCTGGAGCACTTTACTCTAGTGGAGAAGCACCAGATCGAGGATAGTCCGCGTACGATTTACTACTTCAAAAAAGTTTGAAATGAAATGGAAAAAACTTCTCCTGGTAGGGAAAAGGTAGTCATTCCTTTTTACCCGCTGATTTATGCTGCCCTCCCGGCTCTCATTTCATACAATGTCAGAGCTGCCAATCAAGTGCCGATGGGCAATCTGTTTTTGCCACTGGTGCTCTCTTTTGGTGTCGGGTGTGCTATCTATGGGCTCTGCCTGGCCTGCCTGAGAGGTGCGCGCAGCACCAGTCTTGTCGCTTGGGCGATTGTCACAGCACTTTTTGGTTTCACCTACATTGTTGTGGCTTTCGAGTTTTGTCTCACTGTGCTTCACTTGCCTATATCGCCCATAGCCGCGCAGGTTGGTTTGATTGGTCTGTGGACAGCTTTGATTGCTGTGATATTTCTCGCTCTTTCCGGCAAATCATGGATATTCAAACTCGAAAAAATGCTGGCCAAGTTTGGCACCATAATCATGTTTCTGGAACTCATTGTCCTTTCTATCCACCAATATGACTGCTATACAAGGCTGTATCCTGCCGTCACAACCTGGCAGCATAAATTGATCACATCCTGCGGCGCCAATGAAGCAACTGTCAGGCCAACAGAGCAACGCCCGGACATCTACCTGATCATCACCGATGAAATGGCTAGCTCGGAAGTGCTGGCCAGGATCTTTGAATATGACAATACAGACTTTGTCAATGCTCTCAAAAAGCGCGGCTTTGCCGTAATGAATCAGAGCCACAGCAATTATCCGATCACACGCATGTCTATTGCTTCAATCACCAACTTGGACTATATGGATTTTTTGCCACCCATAGTGGGTCGTAATTGCGAGGATTACAGCATTACAAACGAGCTTCTGGCCTCTAGCACTCTGGCACAACTCTTAAAGGGCAAGGGCTACAGCTATATCAATATTGGCTCTGAGATGCCACCAACTGATTTTTCGATTTACGCTGATATCAATAAACCGCCGGTGCTGGACGAATTTGCCATGCGTTTTTTGCAGTCTACAGCCATGGCTTTTGTGCCAGACTGTGGTGCCTGGCTGGAGAGCAGGCGTCGCGAAACTAGGCTCAATGCCGTTGAAGCACTGGCTAATGCGCCAGCTATGTGCGATGGTCCCAAGTTTGTTTTTTGCCACGTGCTTTGTCCTCATGAGCCTTTTAGCTTTAATGCTAATGGCAATCCTATCGATGAATTTATGCCGGCTCGAAATAACGGTCAATGGGACAAGAAAGCTAGAGATGGCTATGTAGGGCAGGTGAAGTTTATTGAGAACCGTGTGTTGAGTGCTATCGACCGTATCCTGGCCTCTTCTGCCCAGCGACCGATCATAGTTTTGCAAGGAGATCACGGTTCTTGTGCCATGGATGAAATGGCTCTGGAAAATCCGCGCCAGGCTCTTTACCATGAAAGATTCAGTATCCTCAATGCCTACCTCGTGCCAGAGCCGATTAAAAATCAGCTCTATGACACGATTACGCCTGTTAATTCATTCAGAATAATCCTCAGTCAGCTCTTTGATTTTAAACTTCCGCACTTAGAAGATCGTTGCTACTACACCACCTACAGCAAGCCCTTCAGGCTAAAAGATGTAAGCGAGATAGTCCTCAATAAGTTTGCAAAAGTCCAGTGAGTTTTATGCGGAGAGTGCTCTGCTGTAATCAAATCTGAGATAATGTGTAATCTTAAGTGTAGTCACTTTATTGCAGGATTGGCCTCAATCAACTATGTCGATTAAGAGTTCAAATCTCCGTCAACGGCTTCTGGTCAACCTTTTGCAAGTTGTAGCAGTAATTTTTGCGACATCATCAGCCCAAGCCTCGCCTGCCAAACAACCATTGTCAGCCAAACAGCCTGTGCAAAAAACAACTGAAAAAGCCTGGCTGATAACTCAGAGCACAGGTGCTAGAGCGATGAGATACTTTACTCTGTGCCAGAGTGGTGCATGTATCGAAGCCAGCAATGCTTTTCTTGTCAGTCGAGCGCCTACTTGGAAGACGGTCTGGTATAACACAAAGAATAGGCGTGAGTTTACATATCCTTTGCCGAAACACGCTATCGAATCAAATGCTCAGAAAAAATGTCCGTACAAAAAGTATCAGGCTGGCATGTGGCATGGCTTAAGAATGTGGCAAGTGACTATACCAGTCAAGGAAGACACAATCAACGACAGCGCGCTCACAATTATTGCTCCACCATCCGATACTGGTGTGCGAGTAGTTAAATACGAAATTTACTTTACGGATTCTCTAAAATTGAGTCCAGGTACTGAATATGCCGCAAGGCTGTTTTTTTCTGAGGTAACTCCATACGAAGTACCAGGTCTAATGCTAGCTTTGAGGCGCTACCAGAGTGATGGAACAGCTCCCTGGATCTTCAAGTCAATCGACCTCAAAGAGATTCAGATTGATCCTGTCAAAGATTTTGCTTATCCAGTCGGTATGCAAAAGTGTGACACGCTTGATGCTATTGTTATGAATGACAAACAGACACAAAAGCTGATGGAAACATTTGAAGACCTCGGAGTTGGCAAGCCGTTTGGTGCCAAATAGGGCGTTATTAGTCATCATCATCCGCATTATCTAGCGGTATATCAAACCAAAATTCTGAGCCTTTTGCCAGAGTGCTGTCGACTCCTATCTCGCCGCCATGTCTAGTGATTATTTGTTTTGAGATGGCTAATCCCAAGCCATAGCCGATGCCGTTTGTTGCTTTTGGAGAGTTTTTTACTTGATAGTATTTTTCAAATATGTGATCTTGTAGGTCCAGATCAATACCTGGTCCCTGGTCAGATACGCTGAAATGAGCAAGGTTTTGACGTCGTGATACGGACACAAGGATTGTCGCGTGAGCTGGTGAATATCTTATGGCGTTGCTGATCAGATTGCTCAGTACTTGCACTATGCGGTTGCGGTCAACTATGACGTCGAGGCTGTCTATTTTTGTCTTGATTGTTAGTGACTTTTGCTCTGCTTGCGCGTTGAGCAGCTCACAGCAATCCTCTACTAGCTTTTTGGCATTTACCAGGTCTAGTTCGAGTTCCAGTTGAGTGGCTTCCATGCGATCTAGGGCAAGCAGGTCTTCCATTAGTGTGGTTATATGCTTGAGAGACTGGCGTAAATAGCTGATTTTACTATCTGGTACTGAGACAAGTCCTGAGGTTGACGACTTTAGCATGGCATCAAATGCGATACCGATTGCCATTAGCGGTGAGCGCAGATCGTGTGCCATCATCTCGATGAGAGAACGTCGGTAGCCCGCAGCTTCTTGTAGCTCTCGGGAGGCTTTATGCATGGCGTTGTCCAGGTAAGCAATTTCGTCACCGCCCTTAACCGTATAGGGCAGCTCTTTGCTGCTAGGCAAAACCGTGGCGTTCTTCACCAGTAGATTGATACGTTTGGTGATATTGGTGATAAATGTGGCAATGAGAGCGAGTGCTAGTGTCAGGTCAAATATTGACGCAAACCAAATAAGTGATTTGATTTTTTCACGCGATTCTGCCTCGTGTTCTCTCTCTTTTGCTAGCAGTTCTTCTTCGCTGCCCCAGGCTGTGTAAATGACCATGCCTGCAGCTTCAGCATTGGAGATGACGTTCTTGGTCAAAGCCAGACGGTTTAAGGTGTCGAGTGTTGATTCTTCACCGCCTCTCTGGATTAATTGCAACAGATTGTATTGAGAGTCAATCAGCTTGCGGCTCTGACTGTAAACTTGTTGATAATCCGTGCTTGTAATTTTGATATCTTTGTCCAGCCTTGCCAGGTGGTCATCCATGAGTTTGCGATACTCGGCCGCAGACATCAGTCCTTTGGTGCCGCCAAATCTTGCGTTGGTGCCAATCGCCGAGAGTGTGCGACAAAACTGGATTATCGTAAAGCTCATTTCTCTGGACATGCGGATGTGTATAGCCTGCTTTTCCACACTTTTTTCAACCTGTTTAATAAGGTCAAACAACTGATAGGCAAAGTAGCCCTGGGCAACAAGGGGGAGGCACAGATAAATAAGACCTTTGTGGACGATCTTTAGTTTGATCACAAAATCACACTGGGTCTGAGACGCTGTAGCCAAAGCCGCGTCGATGATTGATGAGTGGCGGCAATCCTGCTAACTCTAGCTTGCGCCTCAGGACTCTTATGTGTACCCTGACTGTTTCTTCGGATGATTCTGTGTCAGACAGCCAGACTGCTTCAAAGAGTTGGGCTGTGTTAAACGATTGATTTTTGTGGCGTACTAGATACTCCATCAAGTTGTATTCTAAGGCAGTTAGCTGTGCGCTTTTGGTGCCATCACTTATAGTGCGTTTTTTAGCATCTAGCTTGCAGGCTCCTAGTTGCAAATCTTGGATATCCGCGATGGTGCGGGGACGGCGCATAACTGTGCGTACTCTAGCCATTAGCTCGCGTTCGTCAAAAGGTTTGGTGATGTAGTCATCGCTGCCAGCATCTAGACCAGACTCTTTAAATGAAATGTCACTTTGCCCGGTGATAAAGATTATCGGTATTGAGCCCCCGCTCGCGCGGTATTGCTTGCAGATGTCAAAACCTGTGGTCCCAGGTAGACACCAGTCTAGTAGCACAAGATCATAGCTAAATTGTCGCAGTAGCTGCAGTCCGTCTGTACCGTTAAAGGCAGTCTCCACCGTCCAGCCGTTGAGACTAAGCAGCTTGGATAGGTCGGCAGCAATACTTGCTTCGTCTTCTACTACCAGGACCTTGGGCACCGCTTACTAACTCCCTCACGTTGGTTGAGATTATACATTGCTCGCGTCGCTGTCGTACTTTCGGCTACATTTCACTCCCTTGGACTGGTAATAAATTGGCTTTTGGAGCTTAACGTCGGATTAACGTCGTTGCCAGCAAACTAATCCCACAAGCAACCCACTCGAAGCCCCCAAACCAACCAAACCTTCTGCCCTAGCCTTCTGAGTGATTGATCGATTATGAGTTTTCTTATTATTTGAGGTATAAAATCATGGCACTAGAAAATGACACCAGAGAAGTCGAAAAGTCCACTCCTAAACTTGAGAATGCTGTGAGCGAGAAGCTCCACAATGAAGTTTTTGACCGTTACCCTCAGAACTATCAAACTAAGGATGCCGGTACAAAGGATCAAACTGCATCAGAAAAGCCTGCTGAGCAGCCAAACAAAGCCGTAAACGAGCTACCTAAGCTACAAATTGTTGGAGGAGATCATCCAAGTGCAGGCGGCGGTTATGCAAGCGCCGGTGGTGCATTTCCTGGTGACTCAGGTAGAAGTGGTTCCAACAGAGGTGGTGCTGGTGCTGCAGCAGCCGGTTATCCATCCATTGAGTTCCCAGACAAGCCGCTTTTAAAGAAGGCTCAGTAAGAATTTTACAGGGGTTGGTATCAAAGCAGACTGGAGGCGGTGTCTTACACCGGCTCTTGTTTGCCTTAGGGGACTAGTCAGTGCCAATTGAAATCGATCTCTTGGACCAACGGGTTTGCCTTTACCAACAAGTTGCGCGGTGATACTATACCATGTACGAGAAGCGCGCCAAAGAAAAGAAAGCCCCGCGGCCAGTGAATTACACTGACTGCGAGACTTTCTTGCTAGGGGATTTGCTCGTTTGTTTTACGTGCGTTTTTTAGTTCATTCAGCTGTCACTGCTCGACGAGCAATTAGCTGGCTTTGATTGTGACGCGAGTCTTGCCAGTACGTGAGCGCACGGCCGTGAGATCAAAACGCTTGTTGCCACGCGCCAGTCCACGGACCTCTACTTTGCCGATAAAGTCTGGCAGCGCAGCGCGAGTGGTCGCACCATCTTTGCCAGCCAGACCAAGGCAGCCAGACAGCATCATAAAGACACTGGCAGCGGACCATGCCTGCGGCGAGCAAGAGACTGGGTAGCGCACAGGCTCCAGGCTGTTGCCTTTGTCAAAGCCGCAAAACAGCTCAGGCAGACGCATGTCCGGCTGAGTCTGAGCGACTTGATACATCGCTTTGAGCACTTCAGCAGCCAGGTCTGGCTTGCCTACATGAGCCATACCCCAGGCTGCGACACCGTTGTCGTGCGGCCAGATGGAGCCATTGTGGTACGAGAGCGGGTTGTAATTGCACTCGTTGGTAGACAACGTGCGGATACCAAAGCCGCTAAACATATGCGGCTCAAGCAGAGTTTTGGCCACACTGAGCGCCTGCTTACGAGTGAGGATGCCGGTAAAGAGCAGATGTCCCGCGTTGGACGAGATCACATCGCATTGCTTGCCATTGGCGTGCAGTGCCAGAGCCGGGTAGTTGCAATTCGTCATCCAAAAGTCCTTTTGGAAGCGGCGACGCAGGCTCCGAGCCTTTTTGGCAAGCGTATCGGCGCGCTCAAATTTGCCTAGCTGGCGAGCCATTTGGCTTGCCTTATTCCAACCGTGGTAGAGATAGCCTTGCACTTCGCACAGGGCGATTGGTGCCGTGGCCAGCTTGCCGGCGCGGTCCATGACAGAGTCATTGGAGTCCTTCCAGCCCTGGTTGGAGAGCGCGGCGTCAGCCTTGCCACCGTAGGAGAGATAGCCGTCCTTGAGGTGCTCGTCGATGTAGCTCAAGGCGCTTTCGATTTTGTCCCAGTGCTTTGCCACAAAGTCAAAGTCAGAGGTCCACTCGGCATACTGAGCCATGAGCACGAGAAAGAGCGGGGTGGCGTCGACAGTGCCGTAATAGGGCAAGAAGGCGTGCTCATGCAGCCGTGCCATTTCGCCCTGCCTCAGCTCATGGAGGATGCGACCGGGGCGCTCCTCGGTAAACTCGTTTGTGGTGGTGCCCATGTAGCCCAACAGGACTTGCAAGATGTCCTTTGTGGTGTTGGGCATAAAGGGCAGAGTGGCAAGTCCTGTTACTTCCTGGTCGCGACCAAAGGCCACAGCAAACCAGGGGATACCAGCCGAGACACAGGTACCGCGGGGCGTAGCCTGACGCAGCATGTAGATGTCGCGGTAGGAACGCTCAAGTAAGCGGTTGAAGGTGGTATTATCGGTGGTGATCGTGGCACAGCTGTCGCGCCAGGCTTTGTAGCCGGCGTCAGCCTTTTGACGCGCTGATTGGTAAATGTCCGGAGTGGACGATGCGGCCGCGAGGTTGAGACCGTACTCGTCGATGGACATATCGAGCGGTGCAATTTGCACGTTGATCTCAAGGCTGGTGCTCTCACCGGCGCTCAGGTTGAGCACAAACTCAGCACGACGATTGTCGATGGTGGTGGGCTTGTGACCAGCAAAAGTGATGGTCGTTGAGCGCTCCATCCAATCGAGACCGATATAACCGAGGCGCACGCTATCTTCGTAGATGCGAGTGTCCTGGCGGTGTCCGCGTGCTTCTCTTATCCAGCCTCTCACCTCAAACATATCAGCAAAATCGCTGCCGTAGTCGATGGCAAGGTGGATGGAGCGGTCAGCAATGTCGAAGTTGGTAATCGTGAGACGCTCGCGCAAACCGGCGTGGATTGTAAGTTCACGCTCGATATAGAAGCGTTGCTCTGTGATTTGTTCGCCGTTTTGCTTGTGCTCTTTGTTGCTATAGGCATAGCGAGCGGCGTAACCCTCAGTAGTGTCAGCAGAGATCAGTACCGGCGATATGCCGTTTACAGTCATCTGCCACGAGCTGAGGAAGCGGGTGTCATCGTAGTAAAGTCCCAGTCCGACATTGTTTGCATGCGGAATCAGACCGGCACCGTCCATCAGAGCAAAGAGCTTGCCGTTTTTGATGGTGGTACGCGGTTGGTCAGAAACACTGGCTTTGACAGGGACTTCCGTGTTTTCAGCAACACGTTTCATGGGAGTGATCCTAGGATTTGCTCCATCGCTTGGCGATCGGAGACGGTGACCCATAGAGGGAGTAATCAGATACAGCCAGCGTCAAGGCAGAGCACGAGGAGTCATGGCTACAGACAGTCGATGTGACAGCTTGTAGCAATAGCCCCATTCATATCGCGTACATCTACTGTCCGGGGTTAGCGGCAAGCAGAGTTGGATAGATGATGCTCGGTATAGGGTTGTGTGTTGTGACTGTAGTCTGAGAGAAAAGAAAGATATTTAGACTTTAGGCTAGAAAGTATCTTCTCCCCTAGTACTAAAGAGAGCTTTATGCCTTTGCAAGATGAGTATCGTCCAATATTGGTCCAATTTTTACTTGTCAGTTGGACTTTGTCTCTGTGCGAGTTAGCGATTCTTGGCTAGGGGGTCATAGTTGCAGCAAGTAGCTGCGGCAGGTAGTTGGATAGCTCAAGCAGATTGAAATTCTTTTTCGATGACGCGCATAGTCTTTATCACTCGCCTCGGGTTGCTTGTTAGAGCGACAAAGCCGTATTGGGTGTAAAACTTGAGTGGATCGCGAGCACCAGCGGCTACCTCGTCAGCATTTGGCATTTCGACGTCTACCACCATCAGTGCGTTACCTTGTTCCCTGGAAGCTGCAAGGCAACGAGCCTGAGCGTCAACCAGCAGGGTTTCTCCCAACCTTGGCTTAGCGCTGAGCAGTTGGGATTGCCTCAGGCTAAATTCTTTGTCGACTCCCAGCCGCCCAAGCAGGACACCGCTGGCTTCAGGGTAGCGCGGCAATTTTTTCTGTATATTCTTCGGCAATTCGTCAAAGACTACGCTTATAGAAGAAAGCGTGTAATAGCCGCGGATTACTTTCTGACCGGATTCTATAAGGACAAACACTGCCGAAATGTGGCTTGATACATCGCGATGAGCCTGATCCTGAATGTATCTCTTGATGCTCGCCAGGTCAGAAGTAAACTCTGAGGCATCGTAGTCTTTAGTCCATGGTTCAATGGAATAAGCAGGACGAGACTTACTTTGCAATTATTTGCCCATTGTTTTTTTGTATCTACCAACAGCGGCGATCGCTTTTTTGTTGGGTTTAGGCTCAGCCATCATTAGTTTTGCCAGTGCTACACTCTCGTCAACTGTCAGTTTTATTGTTCGCTGTTGCTCGATAACTTTGTGCGCTTGATCCATCGCGGCTTGCACAACAAAATCTGAAACCGAACGGCCTTGTAGCGCTGCGGCCTGCTCAATCTGATGTTTAGCTTCAGCTGGAAGCCTTGTTTCGAGTCGTTCTTCTTTTCTGATTCTTACCGACACAGTTATGCACCTCTAAAAACAGTGTACGGCATTGTGCCGTACATGGCAATTAGTCTAAATTATGGCGCGGTGTTCTATTTCCTATTTTGAATGCTTCCGGGCTTTATGTTCCAGCCGCACTGCATCAGAGTTTCGCAGTCGGTACAAATTCCATTCTTGCTTGTGATTTTGATGTATCCGTTTCTTGCCATTGGATAGACAAGCACGCTTGCGCCATTCTCAAATAGTCTTCTTCCTGGCGCGCCAAGGCGCTTAATTATTTCCGCTTCGGAACTTCCTATAGTCTTATACCTGTCAGGAATTTGCCAGGAGTAAAGCTGTCGAATCAACTCATCGTTGGCTACTTCGGCTCCTGTACATTTTTCACTTTCAAAGGTGAGAAGGAGTTGTTCGTTCTTATAGCCCATGCTGTAAAAAGCATAGGTTAGACCTAGTTTGTCCGGAGACCACGGAGTTTTGTTGCCCAAATCAACAGATGGAGGTCCGTAGCAATCAATGATGTTTTGCTTTGTTCGACCGATTACTCTCTTGAGAAACTCAGCAATGGCCTCGTTTTCGGCCATTACGAATGCTTTGTTTCTCTGTAAATACACTCCTTGGGCTATCGAATCGTAATAAAGTTGATTGTTCAAGCCGCGTAGTTGAAAGTCGTAAATTGGTCTGCCCGCAAGGGATTCGTGTATGGCAGTTTTTAAAACTGGATGACGGATGTCTTTGTAAATATCATCGTATTTAGAGTGGATTACTTGAGGTGGGCTTGCGGAGCCGTCTTCCCACTTCTCAAGCGTGGGCTTGTTCTCCAATGAGTCTGGTCCGTTGACCGATCGAATCGTAGAAAGCACTGTTGCCGTTGTATCAGCTTTAGCCCAGCCGCCAGAGTGACTAACAGCCATCAATAACAAAGCAGTCAAAAGCACGCACTTCATTAGTTTCATCTACCTGCTTTTGGACTATTTATTACGGATCAAATCTTTCGTCTGGATTCTCTCGGTCGTCGATACTAGTATCGTAAACGAGCTTGTCGGGTTTTTTCGGCAAGCCGCTAACGCGCACACCAACTGCTTCATCGAGCTTTTTGGCGAGGGCTTCACTGGGGGTGCTCAGCGATGCAGCATAAAGCACTTTAGCGTCATTGCGTTTGGTGATGCCATCATTGATGATTTTGTATACGTAGTAACGTATCGCTGGCACAGTAAAAAATACCAGACCATAACCAAACAAAATGTACAGCAGGACTATAAAGTTGTGCATAATTGGGATGGTATTGACGTTGATAATCAAGCCCAAGCTGCCACCAAGTACGGTGATGCCAAACAATATAATTGTAGTTAGTGTGCCACCGCTAACGGTGAGAAATGGCCATTCTTTTTCAAGTAAAGTCTTATCAACAAAGCGTAATTGAGAGCTGTTTTTTTGTGATGTGGACTGACGTTTGATGTGAGTCTGGTAGAGCCCGGCAAGCTCATCCACAGGGCGAGTCTGAGTCCTGGCGCCCTCCAGTGATCCCATGGGGATTGATGCTGCACCGGCCTGACTCTGGAAGGCAGGGAAAATATAGACAATGTTGCCGCTCTCGGTCACCTCAGGTGAACCAGTGAAGCGTTGCAGTATCTGGATCATCCAGTCTTCATTGGCAGGGTTTTGACCGACATAAGGAGCTAATTGTTCAGCTGTTACTACACCCTGGTTTAACTCGATGATGCGAGCAATGGTCTGCCATTTGAGTTCTTCAAAGCCAACATTGGGATTGCCGTCGCCAAAGAGATAGCTAAAGACGCTACTGAGGAAGTCTTTGCCCTGCTTTTTATTGGGATCGATGGGCTTGGCATAAGCATCGCCGCGCGCTGGCGTGTTGGTATAGGTATCAGGATAGATGCTGCCGTAGTTGCGACCATAAGGCGGAAAAATATAGCGCCAGTAAAAGAACCAGTCCCAGAGCCAGTCAAAAGCCCAGTAAAGATAAAACGGACGATGATAATAGCCGTCATTCCAGCCTGTGCTAAAGATATTGCCAAAGTCAAAGTTGAAGCCGCTATCGCTATCACTGTCTGAGTTGCCTTTAAGTAGCGCCACAATGGCGATAACCACCAGCGCTATCACGGCCACAAAGGCGCAAATTAAGGCAATACCAAACGAGATGCGCACAACCATAAACATGATGGCGCAAAAGGCTCTCAAAAATATCAGCGAAGCGTTAGCAATAACGCGACCAATGGTCAAAAAGAAATGCTTGGAGGCGTTGGCGGCGTAAGCTTGCTGGATATTGGGGAATTTATAGGAAATATTGCCAGATTCGGTCACTTCCAGGTGGGCGCTGGTCTCAGAGGCGATGTTATTCAGCTCACTGACGACCAAAGGCAAAGCAAGACCAGTGGCAGCAGCTACCTCGACCGGCACAATGCGCGGTCCTTTTGTGGCAATTGCTTCTAGGACTTTTTTCTTCTCCGGTGAGTGCACCGGTGCTACTAGATCTGGATAAGCGGGCAACTGGACAATTTCTCCAAGAGGATCTACTAACTATTTTGACGCAAAAGGGGTCAAAACCGCTAAATCATCATCTGGAATAAATAAATGGCGGGACCGACGGGACTCGAACCCGCGACCTCCTACGTGACAGGCAGGCGCTCTAACCAACTGAGCTACGATCCCAAGCCAGGCATGTCTCTGAGAAACATATCCAACAAGGATTAGAGAGTATAGCATGGCTTGACAATGCGAGGCGCGGTAATGATTTCGAAGGTGTTACAGATAAAAACACAATTGCATTTAATAAACGGCTTGCCAAGGTGTGCTAACTGCATAAGGCTGTTACGTATCAAGCTTAGGACTATATAGGCTTAATAGCTTCACAGTATTGAAGGCATAGGCTTGATCCAGCTCTCTCTTTATAACTAGGCTCTCAACGTAACCTTTATTCCAATTTTTTTTAAAAGCAGCAAGATCCCTCAAAAAGACTCGTTCCTTGACCAATTCCGACCTTCCTTTCCACATTCACATGGGGATGCGTCAGTAGTCGTTTGGGTCGCCACTGGTCGATGTCGGGGATTTTTGATGGGGCTGGGTAACTCTTGCCGTCAGCAAATACCCATCAGCGCTGTTTTTCAAAAAACCAACCCTCACTCCTCAGAAAGAAGGAGACAACAATGTCTACTTTCAATATCGTTATCTGTCTGTCTATCGCAGTTGGTATCGTTATTGCTTTCATGGTGTGGCGTAAGGACCGTCTGGCAAAGAAGCAGCTTGCTTCTCCGGACGCATGGGTGGAAAACGAAGAATTCGACGGCACCGTCGGAGATGAGTTTCCCAACCCGAACGTCGCACGTGCAAAGCTTATCGATCTCGACGACGAAAGCTTCAACGCTCAGGTTCTCAGCCAGGGCACTTCGCCGCTCGTCATCAAGTTCTTCACGACCTGGTGCTCGGGCTGCAAAACTCAGGGTCCCTTGATGGAACAAGCCGCAGCGAAGTTCGCTTCGCAGGCTACGTTCTACCAGGTGGACTGCGATCTTTCCGACAAGCTCCCGCGTAAGGGCAAGATCAGCAAGATCCCCACCACGTTCTTCATCAACCCTGCCACCAAGACTCAGCTTGCATACGTTGGTGTGCTGACTGTCGACCAGGTGGGCGAGATGCTCAATGAGCTTGCCGCTGAAAGCAAGCGTGGTACTCAGGTCGAAGCCGACTCCGAGCACCCGTACCTGCTCGGTTAAGCGTTCGACAAGTTTTTGAATTCTCGCGTGCTCAGGGCAAACCGGAAGCGATTCCATGCTCAGATTAGAGTGCGTGCATTTCAGTTGGCGCAGGAAGGTTGGATTTCCAACCTTCCTGTTTCCAATTTTTCTTGTTAGTCAGCTGTAGTTGTCCTGATTTGCAACGCCTGTAGGCTTTTTTTTGTTCTTGTAGATATTATATGCAGTAGTGTAATTAAATCAGCCTGTTGGCTAATTTCATGGATTTTATGGGTATATACATCGAGGTAGTACGGGATCAGTCTATGGCGTCGGATAGAGTTAGCGATACTGCAAAAGAAGGAAATCAGGCTCAGGCGCAAGCTAAGCCTGAAGAGCCAAGCAATGCTCATCTTTTAGACCAGAAGCCTTTTGGCGAGGTCAAGATAGCTGCTGCTCAGACAGCTGTGGATGCTAGCTTGTCAGCGCACGACAAATCTGTCGCCGATAAACAGTCTGCCGCTGGCAGCGCTGGTAAATATGAGACCCTGGCTATTGCGGGTGCAGTTGCTGTTGGGGCGGGACTGGCCTTTGCAACGAGGGGGCGCTCCCTGCTGGCCAGCGAAGGCACATTGGGTTTGGCGGCCAATAGTGCGGCCAAGCATCTTCCTGATGTGCTTGTAACTGGCACAAAAGTGGCTGGTGGCGCTGCCGAGCGGGCAGTTCTAAAAGGGGCGGCCGAAAACGCTGTTGTGGTTAAGGGGGCTGAGGGCGCATTAGCAGCTAAACCTGCTTTGCGCGAGCAAACAATAGCCGAAAAAGTAAGCGAAAAGACCTTTCACTTTGGTATAGATACTGCCAAAAAAGTGTTGCGACTGATGGGCAGGGCTGAAGAAGCCGAAGCTGGAGTAGTAGTAAGTGATGATGTCAGACGCAGCGTCTTTAATCGATTTTTGAGTCGGCTGGATCAAGATCGTTATGTCTTGCACGGTAGCTATCAACTTGAGTCCCAGCAATATATCGCGCGTAAAGCGGTCAAAGACGTGGATTTGCTGGCAATTGATCCAGCACTTGTAAAAGGCAGCAAAGTCGAGACCAATGCGGCGGTGCTAGATGACTTCAAGCGTATGCTCGCGCGTGACAAAAAAGACGGGCTCACCTTTGAGGTTTCTTTTGTAGACAAAGAGCTAATTCACTACTTCTTCCCGCGTATGCGTCATGGTATTGCCATTGCCAAATCTGAAGGACAGGAGTTAATGCGTATTCCGCTGGATATAAGGCTTGGAGCAAAGACCGTACTGCCTCCCCAGGAGCAAGTTTTGCGCACGGCTGTGCCGGGCGGCGCGACGCAGGAGACTGTCGTGAGTGCGATGCGACCTGAGGAAACTGTTGCGTATAAGTTATTTAGTTACACAAATCGCACTATTGGTGGTGTCAATCGTAAGGCTAAAGATTTGACTGATGTGGCCAGTATTTTGCAAAAGGGAGTGGATGAACAGTTGGTCGTAAAGGCTCTGGAGGAGTGGACCAGCCGCGGGTTTACCATGGGCGCAATGCGGCATCCTGAGACTATCATGGGATTAGGGCGTTTGGAAGCGCGTCCTGAGCTTATGATGGGTCAAACTCGCGAGCAACTAGATGCTAGCTACAGATTGGTGCGCAACTACTATGACCGAGTGGCACCCAAAGTGGCTAACACTCCGCTGAGACCAGAGGTGAGCAATGGAATGTTTGCCCGTGTCGGTCGCTTTTTTGAGAAACAAAGTGTAGTTTATCCAAAAGAATAGAACAGCGCTTTATCCCAAGGGTTAAGGCTTGGGACCATCCAAGAGGGTTTGGGGTATTTGGGCTGACAGTGGCTATCTCTCTTTTTTGATTGACTAAAAAAGCCGTCAGCTGTGTTAAGCTCAAAATTAAATCTGATTGACAGCGCAATCGCCCATGGTGGCACGGTTTGGTAAAGTCAAAATGGCTGAAACGCCCATGCAATATTGCTTTACAATACTTTCTTTACATTTGAGGTGCTTTTAAAAATACACCCGCCGATGTCCTTTTGTTTTGCCAAAGATTTTTATTTTTTTCATTTCCTTTGGTGTATACCAGATGGAGATTGGCTGAATCGGCGGGTTTTGCTCCATGCCTGGAGGTTTTGTGGTCTCCTGGCAGTAATAAAGGCGTATGCCAATTGGTCTGTTGTTGGTGGGCGGTTTGGTAGGGCTGACTGTGCCGCCCGTGCTGTCCATGCTGACCGCGCCGTTGTTGCTCGATGTGTTGTTTCTCGATGTGCTGTTGCTTTTGGCTGAGCTGTTGTTGCTCGATGCGGCAACTTTTGCCATCAGGTAGCGGCAATAATACTGGCGATATTTGCGATGTGTTTTGCGCTTGAGGCGATTGTGATATTTGCGCCAGGGCAGCGGTAGATGTGCCTGTAGATTGTCTGGTTTAGCCATGGTTGGAGCCAGCCCAGTGAGAGGATCGATATGTGTCTTGTCTTCTCGATAACAGTCCACAACCATCCAGCCATCTTTTATTGGTGGGTTTGGTGCAAATATGTGCCAATCTTGACTGATGTGAGCTACTCTGAGCAGGCACTTCTGCCACGGTGCCATCGTGATTTTGGCCCAGCCATAGCGGGGTGCCACATTGATGTTATAAGCGCTGATCCAGATTGCGCTACCGACGGCCAGTGCGACCGATGTGGTAATAAGGGTTGTAATTGCGGTGCCAGTCGTCTTTTGAGATCTAGGCTCTGATAGTTCTTTTGTAACTTTAGGCTCTGATTCTTGTTCTTTAGATTTAGGCTCTGATGGTTGTTCTATAGCTTTGGAGCTAAGATAGTTGAGAGAGCTAAGCGAGCTGAGAGCTTTGAGCGCCTTTAGAGACTTCAAATCACGCCAGTCTTCTGGTCTTAGCAAAAGTGCATAAGTTGCCACCATAATTGGTGAGAAGTCGCCGACATTCATAGTGAGCATGATGCCCATGTGCATTGATGTCAGTGCCAGTATAGCGAGGCGGCGCAGTAGTGGCTGAGCAAAAGGCGAGAGGATAAGCAAAGGGGCGGACCACTCTAGCGTCAATGTGGCAAAAGTCATGATACTGAGCCAGCCTAGCGGCAATTGCGCGACAGTGTGACCCAGTGGTGTGACAAATTGGTCCAGCTGCAGCGACAAAAATACTGCTGTGCCGTCCTGCCATGACTCTCCGTATTTGACTACAGCACTCCAAAAATAAATCAGAGCTATCTGTAAAACAATGGCAAAAGCAGCCGGTGATGGCTTGCTTAAGATTTCGGCATCCATACTTCTGTGTGATGGTGCTGTTCGCTGAGCTGGTCGTTGATCTGTTTGTTGCTCTGACTCCAGCCCTGTTTCTGTGGGCTTACTTTGCTCCTTTGCTTCGTTGCTGTTGTTTTTGTTTTTGATGCAATCAAGAGCAAAGCGTTTGCCCATTGGTAAAAACAAAGTCCACAAGAGCATCGTCACCAGCACAAGGTGACTGTTTGACAGTATGAGCGGGTTGCGATTGAGCATACTTGTTAAAAAGACAAATGACACAATCAAACTAACGCGTGTCTTATATCCGAGTAATATGCCGAGATAGCCTACCAGTCCTACAAAAAACGCAAATTGTACTGACGGTAAACTTTGCAGATGATCAAACAAACTAAAGTGATAGAGTCCACTTGTCGCTGGCAGATGGGCTGACAGTGGCAGTACGCCGTCTTCAGTATAAAAATCGCGCAGGTAGGGCAGACGTCCAAACCAATCGCGCAGCAGCATAAAACCCAGCAAAATACGAAACAACGCTAGCGATCTCAAATCGATGCGCAGATAAAAGTTACTAAGTTGCTGCCAGGTAACTGTGCGGATTGCCTGTCTCCAGAATGGTTTGAGAAGTGATTATTAGTCGGGAGTAATTACAAGAACGCTTTTGCCAGGAGATTCTGAAGAAATTGTTGATACCGCCCCTGGTCTCACGGTCACTTTGTCCGATGCCTGCTGCTTTTGGCGCCTCAGGTGGTTACTATTGTTTCATATGACTTATCTCACAAACGTTCTTCTTTTTAACATGTCAATGAGATTCTCATAGCTTCGCGAATTTTCTTTTTACTAGTATGACGCGATCCCTGATACAGCCTGTTACTTAGCCCGCACTGGCTGAGGGCTATCGCTTAGCATTCAGGCGTCGTTTTTTTTCCAACCACCTGAAGTCCACCCGCACTATCTAAAACCCACCCTATCAGCTATTGCGCCAGTCAGTTCTTTTACCTCAGCCAAATGTGCGAGGCGGCGTCTGCCGGCTGGTTAAGTGGACTTCCGTTCAACTTATCAAACACTCATCTACGGAGTAACCTATGGACCCTCAAAACCCTGTTAAGACTGTTCAAAAGCCACGGCGTGCTTATCTCTTCAACCAAGCTTTTGCCCAGTTTAGCGGAGGCAAGGCCATCGATGCTGCCAGTCGCGAGCGCATGCGCAGCGCACTCGGGGGCAAAGGTGCCGGGCTTGCCGAAATGACGGCCAGTGGTGTCAGTGTGCCCCCGGGGCTCACGATCACAACCGATACCTGCAACGAATATCACCTCAATAACGAGACCCTGCCAACAGGGCTGATGGAGGAAGTGAACGCTCAGTTGGGCTTCGTGGAAGATTCGCTGGATCGCCGTCTGGGCGATTCTGCTCGTCCACTCCTGGTCTCTGTGCGTTCTGGCGCCAAGTTCTCGATGCCGGGCATGATGGACACCATCCTCAACCTCGGTCTCAATGACGAGACTGTGGCTGGCATGGCTGCCCTCACTGGCAATCCCCGCTTCGCCTGGGACAGCTACCGCCGCTTCATCCAGATGTATTCCAGCGTCGTGCTGGGCATCTCCAAGCACTTCTTCGAGCATATCCTCGATGAGGTCAAGGCCAAGTACGAGGCCAAGCAGGACAATCAGCTCACCGCTGAACAGCTGCAGGAGCTCGTCGAGCGCTACAAGATCGTCGTCGCCAACATCTCCGGCGCCGAATTCCCGCAAGACGTGCAGGTGCAATTGGCCGGCGCCATCGAAGCGGTCTTCAAAAGCTGGCACAACCCCCGCGCCATCTTCTACCGTGACCTCAACAAGATCGATCACAAACTCGGCACCGCTGTCACGGTCCAATCGATGGTCTTCGGCAACATGGACGACAAGTCCGCCACCGGTGTGTGCTTTACGCGCAATCCGAGCACTGGTCAAAAGGTGCTCTATGGCGAGTATCTGGTGCGCGCTCAGGGCGAGGACGTCGTCGCCGGCATCCGTACCCCGGACAAAATCGCCAATCTGGCGGTCGACATGCCGGATGTCTATGACCAGCTCATCGCCACCACGGCCAAGCTGGAGGCGCATTACCGCGACACGCAAGACATCGAGTTTACGGTGGAGAGCGGCAAGCTCTACATCCTCCAGACTCGTTCCGGCAAGCGGACCGCTGAGGCAGCCGTGCGCATGGCGGTGGAAATGCTGGATGAGGGCATCCTCACTCGTGAGGAAGCTCTCATGCGCATCGACCCGCAGCAGCTCAACCAGATGCTCTTGCCGAGCTTTGACCCGGCGCAAAAAGAGCAAGCGGTCAAGGACGGCAAGGTCCTCGCTGTCGGTCTCAATGCCTCCCCCGGTGCTGCTATCGGTCACGTGGTCTTTGACCCGGACGAGGCAGAGCGCCGTGGCAAGGATGGCGAAAAGGTCATCCTGGTGCGCATCGAGACTTGTCCGGATGACATCCACGGCATCGTCGCCGCCCAGGGTGTGATCACCAGCCGCGGTGGCATGACCTCCCACGCTGCTGTCGTCGCTCGTGGCATGGGCAAGCCCTGTGTCTCTGGCTGCGAAGTGCTGCGTATCGATTTGGCCGCTCAAACGGTGACTGTGGCTATCGACGGCAAGTCGACTGTGGTCCGTCAGGGCGACATCGTCTCCATCGACGGTGCAACTGGCGAGATCTTTGTCGGTGCCATCGCCACTCGCGAGGCCTGCCTCACCGAGCACCTCAAGCGCGCTCTCGCGCTCGCTGATCAGGTGCGCAAGCTGGGCATCCGCGCCAATGCTGACACTCCTCTCGACGCCCGTACCGCGCGCGAATTCGGCGCCGAAGGCATCGGGCTTTGCCGCACCGAGCACATGTTCATGAGTCAGGAGCGACTGCCTGCCGTCCAGGAGATGATTCTCGCTGGCACGGTGAGCGAGCGCGAAGCGGCTCTGAGCAAGCTGTTGCCGATGCAGCGCGAAGACTTCGTCGGTCTCTTCACTGCCATGCAGGGTCTGCCGGTCACAATCCGGCTGCTCGATCCTCCGCTGCATGAGTTCCTCCCCAAAATGGAGGACCTCAAGGAGGAGCTGCGCCAGCTCGAAGGCAAGAAGTCTGCGCTCTCCCGCGTGCCCGGTCGTAGTGCTCGTGGTCGCGGCACTCGCTATGACGACAAGATTGCCCACACCAAGACGCTCATCGCTCGCGTCGAACAGCTGCACGAGTCCAATCCGATGATGGGTCTGCGTGGCTGTCGTCTGGGCCTGGTGCATCCCGAAATTAACGTGATGCAAGTGCGCGCCATCTTTGAAGCTGCGATCATCGTGCAAAAGGCCGGCATGACCGTCGAGCCCGAGATCATGATCCCGCTCATTGGCCACATCGAAGAGCTCAAGGCTGCCCGCGACACGCTGGAAGCCGTGGCTCTCGAGGTGATGGATGCCGCTGGCGTCAAGGTGACCTACAAGTTTGGCACCATGATCGAAGTGCCGCGTGCTGCTCTCACCGCCGACCAAATTGCCACCCAGGCTGAGTTCTTCAGCTTCGGCACCAATGACTTGACTCAGATGACGTTCGGCTTTAGCCGTGACGACGCTGAAGGCAAGTTTTTGCACCACTATCTCGACGGTGTCGAGGTGCGTGGTGAGAAGCGCAAGATCCTCGCCGACAACCCGTTTGCGGTCCTCGACCGGGGCGGCGTGGGCAAGCTCATGCGCATCGCGGTCCAGGACGGACGCGCTGTCAATCCCAAGCTCAAGCTCGGCATCTGCGGCGAGCATGGTGGCGATCCGTCGTCCATCGCATTCGCCCATGAGATTGGCTTGACCTATGTCAGCTGCTCGCCCTTCCGTGTGCCGATTGCGCGTCTGGCTGCTGCTCAGGCTGCCATCGTGGAGGCAAGCGGTGCTGTTACTCGCGACAAGTGAGTGAGTAGCAAGAGATCCTCAAAAGGGAAGCTCTTGCAATAAAAACAAAGTCAGTACCTCAAAAGGGTGTCTTGACACAATCATCGTTACTAGTGCCAAACGGCGGTACTAGTGGTGGTGCCAACTGGTAAAAAATACACCAGTGCTGCGCAGGACCATCTGGTTTTGCCAGCTACTTTGGCATACTTGCCTGGAGAGGGGTTGTCTTAAAAGACTTCCCTTCTCTTTTTTTTTGGACTTTATCTCTTGACAAGTGGGCTGGTTAAGTCATTTATGGGCTTTTTTATTTGAGTCAGGCATTGTTCAAGACCAGTTCTTTGGTGACGTCCTTTGGTTTTTGACCGTCCACAAAAGTGAGGTCAGTGCCGTAGGTCTCTTTAGTTAGATAGATTGCAATAATTGAGAGCACAAAAATTACAGCACCAACGCAAGTCATGGCGTTTGTTATTCCCAGTGCTGGTTTAAGAGCCATTAGTGCAAAGTTCATGAGGATAACGCAGCCTCTACTAAAGTTGGGAATGGTGGTGGCCGCGGTGGCACGTATGTTTGTGCCAAAACTTTCGGCAATCACTGTTGAGCCGACTACCCAGGTGCCAAATGTCATTCCGAGCATACTGCTCCAAAGGTAGTATTCGTTAGCTGAGTGAAATGGACAGAATAAAAATACAAGAAAAAATACGCAGCCTGCTGCCGAAAACACTGATATAGAGCGCTTTCTGCTTTTGAGCTTTTCGGCGAGATAGATCGCTAAAAAATCTCCTACAATCACCATGGTATAGCCAAAGCCAAGTACTGTTGCTGGATCTATGCCACTTATTCCTTTTGCTTTTGCTATTTCTGGTGACAGACTCCAGACTATCTGGGGCACAAAAACTGTAGGTAAAATCAGTAATATGCCTTTTACAAACTTGCCGCGCAAGCCGCTATTGCTCAAGATCGGGGTTAGTCCACCATACTTTATTCCGGTCTGATGTTTTGTGTTGCTAAAGAGATTTGATTCGTGCAAGCGACAGCGCAAAAACAAGAGCGCAAGTCCCATCAATCCGCCTACGACATAGCAAGAGCGCCAGTCTATTGTTTGTGCTACAAACGAGGCCAGCACCACTCCTACAAATCCTAAGATGATAAATATGCCGACTCCCAGTCCCCGCCTTTTGTCAGAGAATTCTTCTGAAATGAGGGTGATGCCAGCTCCCAGCTCTCCTGCCAGACCTATACCAGTCAAAAATCTGAGAATGCCGTATTGCCAGGGGTCTTGCACCATCGCGGTTAATAGCGAGGTAATGGAGTAAAGCAAGATGCTGCCTAAAAGCACTCTTGTCCTACCAAAGCGGTCTCCGAGTTTGCCCCAGATATAAGCCCCCAGGATAAGTCCAGCCAGTTGAGCATTAATGATGTTTACGCCAACAGCGGTAACGGCTTCTGGGTCGAGGCCGAGTGACTTAAGAGACTTGACGCGCAGCATATTAAAGGCAAAAAGGTCAAACATATCGACCAGGTAGCCGGTGCCTGCGATTACCACAGTGGGCGATGCAAAAGCTTTTATCAGGTCTTTGATAATCAAAGAGGTGTCCCCAAGGCTTGGTCTTATTAACCAGTCTAGGGGAGTGGCGGTACAATTTTGGGACAATACTGAAGGAGTGCACCTGCTTTGAGGACTGCTCAAAAAGTCTAGCTTTCTGCTCAACTCTCTGCGCGCATCAGCACCTTGCTTGGCTCATTGCCAGACTAACTGATTTGATTGATACTGGAGATAGGTTTGTCAATCTATGGTGGTGGCGATGGCTGACGATGATGACTTGCTTGGTAGATTTAGCATAACTAGCCCCTGCCCCATGTCATTTAATGACATGCAAGGTGATGACAAAGTGCGCTTCTGCAGTCAGTGCTCTAAAAATGTCCATAATCTCTCCAATATGTCCAAAGCCGAAGCTGCCGAACTTGTGCGTAAATCTGACGGCAAAATTTGCGCCTTTATTAGACGAGATGAGCGAGGCAAAATAATCACTGACAATTGCCCACAATTTTTGCGCAACGCAAGAAATCGGTTGTTTGACAAAATCGCGTCAATTGCATCATGGTTGGTCTTAATTGGTTTGATGCCAACCGCTTTTATATTTACCAAGACGATGAGCGGCGGCGGTGGCGGCGGACTTACTAATATTAGCGCTGCCTGCCAAGCCGAATCTGTTAGGACCATTGCTCCTACAATTATTACCGGTTGGATGAGTTTTAAGCTGATTACACTTTCAGCTTCTCGTTTTAGGCTATCCAAGAACGTCGAAAGTTTGATTCTACTGACTTTGCCGTTTTCCTTTGGATTTTTTGTCTATTTCAAGGAGGTAGGTGCGTGTAGATTGTTCTTCGCTGAGTCTATTGTCACAGGATTGATTTTAGCTGGCTCCACCTATGGCTTTGCTTTCTTGCTTAGACGCTTAAGCAAGGTGGACCAGCTCAAGTGAGCTTTTGCAATTGGGATGGTGTCCTATAGCAAGGCTGTCAAATCTGTTAGTGATTTTGGGACAGTTCGGCGGTGCGATTGGTCTTTTTGTGTTTTACATTGAATGAGAAATTGGCCCAATATTTCTCACTCTATGCGAGTTATAAAAAGAGGCACAGTAGTGAGATGTCCGCAACTAGCTTAATATGAGTTGGCAAAGTTGCCAGATATGGGGCTTACCGGACTTACCTGGATGACAGCATCCACCAGGCTGCCCGGCTTACTGGCGTCCCAGCCAGTGCCTGCTTTACTTATCCAAAAGTGCCCATCAAACTTGTTGTCGTTGATTTCTCTAAAGTCGTCGCGCAAATGCGCGCCTCGCGATTCTTCCCTCAATAGAGCTGCTTGAGCTACCAGTTGTCCTAGGAGCAAAATATTGCGCGCGGCATAATCACTTTTAGTGGGTGTTTGCACAGTCAGGCAAGGTGTTTGCAGTATCTCTTCCAGGCTGGCTTTGCAGCGTACCATGCCAGCTTGACGATACATCTGTTTTTGAAACTCTTTTAGATCTGTGGGTACAAGCAGGGGTAATTCAAGTAGTAGAGCGGCTGGATGCTGGCGATTGAGCGCATGGTCAGCCAATGTTGGCTCACTGTAGTCCGCTGCGGCTGCATCGGCGCGGGCGATCTCACTACTCAGATTGAGCGCCATCACGCCTGCCTCTAGCAGCGAATTGCTAGCCAATCTATTGGCACCGTGCAGACCAGTGCAGGCACACTCACCGATGGCATAGAGCCCGGGGATTGTTGTTTGTCCGGTGGTATTTGTTTTGATGCCACCCATCATATAGTGCGCTGCTGGAGCCACTGGTATCGGCTGTGTTAGTGCGTCTATACCGTATTGAGCGCATGTTGCTACGATATTGGGAAACTTTGCTGCAATTCGTTCGACCCCAATCGGTCTTAAATCCAGGTAGACATTATCTAAGTTGTTTTCACTCATTACGGCATGGATAGCCCGAGAAACAACATCTCTTGTGGCTAGCTCCCCATCGGGATGATAGCGCTGTACAAATCTCTCGCCTGTATGGTCTAGCAAAGTCGCCCCCGCGCCTCTTACCGCTTCGGAGATCAAAAAGGCTGGTGCATTGTCCAGTTTAAGCGCTGTTGGATGGAATTGTACAAACTCCATATCCATAAGTTGAGCACCGGCTCTGTAGGCAATGGCGACACCATCGCCGGTGGCGACGGAGGGATTGGTGGTGCGTTCAAAAATCTGCCCGAGTCCGCCTGTGGCCAGTACTGTGCGTCTGGCATTGACATAAATTGCGCCGTTGTCGTCGAGCAGTTTTGCTCCATGGCAGACTGCATTGTTATTGCTTGTGCTGCAGTTACCACTTGTGCTGTTTCTATGGCTTGTGCTGCTGATGCTGCCTGCGAGCAAATCGATAGCGATTGTGTCTTCGAGTATTGTTATCAGCCCTTGCTTTTGAGCCTCGCGCAATTTTAAGCAGAGGGCGCTGGTGATGGATAGCCCGGTGGTGTCTTTGCTGTGGATTACTCTTGCTTGTTTGTGACCGCCTTCAAGAGCTAGATCCAACTTGCCCGCGCCGGTTTTGTCAAAGTTTACGCCGAGGCTGGCTAACTCTTTAATCAGTCTACCGCCGCCCTCGACTATTTCTCGTGCTGCGGTGGGGTCGGTAAGGCCAGCTCCAGATTTGATTGTGTCTATGTAGTGGGCTTCTGGAGAATCAAATGGATTGGCTCCAGTGACTGCTGCTACTCCGCCTTGAGCCCAGCTACTGTTAGAGTCAGATAGTTTTGACTTTGAGACCAGTACAAGGCGTCTGCTTTTGTCTGTCTGATTTTGGCAGAGCTTTAAAGCCAACATCAGCCCGGCAAGCCCTGAACCGATGATCAATACATCGGCATCAATTGTTCTTGCGATTTGTTCAGATATCGGTCTAACAGCAGGCATTGTCACTGCTCCTTATCATCACTAAAATATTGAGATCATGCGCTCTATAGCCAGTCTCGCTCTGTCGGCGGTCTCAGTCGGTACAGTCACTTGATAGACGTCTTCCACTAGCGAGCGGTGCAGTTTTTCGAGTGTGATCATCTTCATAAATTGGCAGCTCATCTCGGAGCTAATCGGCAGAAATTCTTTTTCTGGGTTTTCTTTTTGCAGTCTGTGCAAGATACCAATCTCGGTGGCAACTACAAATTTTTTGCTGGTTGACTTACTAGCTTGCTGAATCATGCCCTCTGTGGATGCCACTTTGAGTACATCTTTGCTATCGCCCCCGTTGCGTACAACTCTATCGAGATACGGTGTCAGGCAGCCGCACTCGGGGTGAATAAGTAGCTCAGCATCTGGATGTTCTTTGATTTTTTCTTCGATTTTGCTGGGGTGCACTGCTGCGTGCACGTGGCATTCGCCCATCCATATGTGCATGTTCTTGCGGCCGGTGACCTTTTGCACCCAGGAGCCGAGGAACATATCAGGTAAAAACAAAATTTCTTTGTCTTCTGGTATCGACTGCACTACTTTGAGAGCGTTACCAGAAGTGCAGCAATAGTCAGACTCGGCCTTGATTGCAGCAGTTGTATTGACATAAGAGACGACGACGGCTCCTGGGTGCTGTGATTTCCATTCGATTAGTTGTGCTAGATCGATAGATGCTGCCAGTGAACAGCCGGCCTCCAGGTCTGGGATCAAGACGCGTTTTGTGGGACAGAGTATCGCTGCTGTCTCGGCCATAAAATGCACACCGCAAAAAACAATCGTCTCTGCGTCAGTCTTTGCCGCTTGCTGGGACAATCCCAGAGAATCACCGACAAAGTCTGCCACATCCTGAATGATAGGAATCTGGTAGTTGTGAGCCAGTATCACGGCGTTTTTCTTCTTGCTCAGTGATTTGATTTCATCGATGAGCACTTGAGACTTTTGGTCTACTGTTGCCAGAGTGGTCATTTTGCTTGTTTCAACCTCTTTAAGTACCCATCGCGAAGCGCTCAGAAAAAGTAAGCGTACTATTTACGTTATATCACCTTTGTTTGACAATCTATCAGATCGCCCGGGAAGATCAAATTAAACCCAAAAATTCACCTGGATGCCCGTTTGGCGTTTTGGGTGTAAACCTGACCAGCGTTACTTTTACGCCTTTGATAATCCGTATCTAATTGTTGCAGAGACGGTAAGGTGGATCAAAAGTGCCTGGTTACGGTCAAATTTTTGAGACTTTGATTTGGATTTTGGGTCCAGGCTAGGGCAAAGTTTTGCTTCTTTTGGCGCTTTTGGCACTTTAAATGGACTGTTACAGTGCAAAATTGCTAAAAATGAAAATGCCTCTCCATGGGCTTATCGTATACAATACGATAAGTAAAAGTGGTTACCTATTGGCGCATTGCGCCACGGTGGGCTCTGGGGGAGTACAAAGCGGTAAATAATGGCAAACGAACCAATCAAAGTAACCGTTGATACCGTGGCGCTGGCGGTCCAGCAAGGTCAGCTTGAGCTCCTTTTGATCAAGCGTAAGCACGACCCCTTCAAAAATCTCTGGGCTCTGCCCGGCGGATTTATTGGCGACGACGATGAGACTGTAGAGCAGGCTGCCGCTCGGGAGCTATTGGAAGAGACCAATGTCGGCGATGTCTATTTGGAGCAGCTCTTTACCTTTGGCGATAAGGGGCGCGATCCCCGTGGTCGCGTCGTTACTGTGTCGTATCTGGCACTCTTACGCCAGGATGATCTGGAGCTTAAGGCCAGCTCTGATGCCAGTGGCGTAGCCTGGTGGCCGGTGCTTGATTTGCCCCGTCTAGCCTTTGATCACAAGCGTATCGTCGAGTACGCGCATCAACGCATCAAATACAAAATTGAGTATTCAGCTGCTGCTTTTAATTTGCTGCCTGATAAGTTTACTTTGCGCGATTTGCAGTCGGTTTATGAGGCTGTGCTGGGGCGCTCTGTGGATAATCGCAACTTCCGCAAACGCTTCCTCAAGTCTGGCATTTTAAATGAGCTGGACGAGACCTCTCAGGAAGGCTCACATAGACCCGCACGCTTGTACAGTTTTGCTGAGCAAGAGTTTGAACAATTGCCAGATAGACCAGCTTTTGTGTTTTAGTTTATTTCTCAAGTTCTGCTTTTAGTGCCTGAGCTTTGTCTTTTGGCAATCCCTTTTGTTCGGCCACCTTTACCGTCCAATCTCCCAACTGTTTGTATAGTTGTGCAAGTTTTGGGTCAGTTTTGTTGAGGGCATTGAGATGCATTTTGACAGTGTTTACATCGCCTCGGGCGATGGGACCTGTCAGGGCGCCGCTTGTGCCTAATTGGTCTATGTTAGTTATTGTCTTTTGTATTAGTGGGCTCAAGGCTTGCCATGCCAGTTGTGGGTCCAGTCCTGCTGCTTCTGCTGTGGTCAGAGCGATGTCTATCAAGCTTACGAGATAGTTGCAAGCGATGACTGAGGAGCAGTGGTACAGCACTTTTTTGTCAGTGGCAATTATTTTTGGTATGCCGCCAATGCTCTCGATCATGCTCGATAGAGCGGCAACTGCTGTCGCCTCTCCTTCGCAAAACCAAAAGGTACCAGGCATAAAATCAATTGATGATTGCGCTGTAGAGAAAGTCTGGAGTGGATGCGCTGAAGCTATTTTGGCTCCGCAAATATCGCGAGCCTTAGCTAACACCTCACTGCTGAGAGCACCGCTGCAATGAGCCACTATTTGACCTGGAGTAAAGACTTTATTTTGCGATAGCTCATGGCAAACCGACTCAATGGCATCGTCAGGTACTGTGAGTAAGATGATGCTTGCTTCTATTGGTTGATTGTCAAGAGTAAAGGCTTTTACATCACCTAGAGCTTTGGCTGCTAATTCGGTTTTGTCTCTGTCGCGTCCGGCAATTGCTTTGATGTTATAGCCAGCCTTTTGTGCGGCTATGGCTATCGTTGTGCCTACCCGACCTGGACCTATTATTGCCAGGGATTGATCGGGGATGCTTTTGTTTTTTTGCTCCAAAATACTTTCTCCAGAGCGACATTTGCTCACTATTGTCTTGCTCGGGTGAGCGAGTTGTGATCTTATCGCAATCGGCTGCCTTGCAAGTAGCCTAAATATGTTGACAAATGGAGGCACCACTTAGGGTGCCTTAAAGGCAGTATCGAAATGTTGCTAAGAGACTCTCTCCAACATTAAATGGCTGGAAATAAGCAGGATGGCTGCTTATCCAAACATTAAATTGGTCTGGTTGCTGCAAGTTGAAAATTGGAAGGTTAAACCTTGCCGAATGGTCTTGTCTTCCGGGTCAGTTATTACTATGCTTTACCAGTCATTTAACCGTTGCTTAATAGCAATCCTCTAGCCACAAGTGTCGTCTTTGTGAGACTATTGCTCTCGCACTGGCAGGTTCTCTTGCTGGCGTTTTCTAAAGGAGTCTTTTCTGAACAACGGACAGACCACTTATTCAGATAGCAAATCTGACGCTAGATCTAGCGGCGATTTAAACTTCCAGCCTGTGCCTGCTGGCATGGAGACTGCAGAAGTCTGCATCATAGGTGATGGCAAAGCAGTTTTTGTCATTGCCGATTTGATTTCTAAATCTCAACTTGCCGATGGCACACCATTAAAAGCCAGGATTTTTGCCGATCTTGGTATGCAAAAGAGCCTCAACAATGCTCTCGATTATTTGATGCCTGCTGGTATCTCTGACTCGCTCAATCCCTATCTTGGACCTAGCGATGTCAAACACACCTGTGACGATGTGGTTGTTAAAATCAAGCATCACACCAGACGCAAAGCCATGGACGCCCGGACTGCCCGCGAAAAGTTTATGGCCAGTCAGTTATTGACAGGATTAGAAGCAGCTGCCACCGGCAACAGTTTTATCGATTTGATTGAGCTTTTGCAAAGAGAAAATGTCTCGGTTGAGTCTTTTGGCGCCAATCACGAGTTTGCTTCTGCTTTTGTCTTTGCCTGTCCCGCCACTGCCTATGGTGCTCATCTGGACCGCCTGGCCGGTGCCATTGGCGATGGTAGCACTGTCATATTAGTGGGCGCGCCTATTTTGGCTGGACTGGAGTTTAACCACCAACTAAATCTGCGTAGACCGGGTGCACGTGTCAATGTAATTGAGATGGATGAGCTTTACTCTACAGTGGTGGAGCGTCCTGATGGCTCATTTTTTGTCACACCGGCCAGACGGGTTAATATTGCTGGTCCTACCCGCAATGAGACCAGGCGTGCTATGTGGTTGGCATCGCTTTTGTCCCGTGACTTGATGCCTGCTAGTGGCTTGATTGAGCGTGGTTTGCTTGATGCCCAGTCGATTGTCAGACCTCTATTTCTTTTGTCAGCTATGCTTGGTGCCAAGATTGACGCCCTCGGTGATCTGTCGAGATTGCTCAATAGAGCCAATCTAGCCATGCTGGTTGATCTCGAGCAAGAGCTTAATCATCTGGCTCTAGCAGCTCACTGTCAGCCTGTTGACTTTGCCAGATCTCTGCGCGAAGAAGCTGACTTGCGTGGATTGGCTCAGGGACCCGTATGCGATGTGACTCTGGCTGAGGCCCTCGTCACTATTGCCGGTAAATGGTTTAGCGGTACGAGCTGGTCTTATGGTCAAGCTCAGTACTTCCTCAGTAGCTATGTGGCCGAGCACCTTGTGCCTCTGGCACAACTAGCGAGAGTATTTGATCTCGCTGTGCCAGTACTTGATTCAGTTATTCAACTGGCATCATCTGTGGTTGGTACAGATCTTGTGGCTGTTGGTCGTACTTTTGATGCAATCGGTCTGGTAAATGTCAAGCGTATCGATTTGCTGGAGATGACCGAGGCTTAGGCGCTGTGCGAGCTAGCGCTTCTTGGCAAGATGGTCTGTTGTCATGCTTTTTGCTTTGAGGTGGCTCTATGGGGCTTGTGGTGGCTTGTCACGAGGTGCCAGCTCCGCTTCTTTGCAATGTTTGTAAGAGCTACTTATAAGTATTAGCTCTATTTATTTATTGCATCTTCAAATCTGATGTCATGAGTATTGATACAGGTAGGCTTAGTTACTTAGTTTTATGGTCCATTTCTTCCCCTGACACCTCGATATATCACCCCGCTAAAAACCCGTTCACAACTCCCTTTTGAACATTCAAGCTTCCCTTCCGGGAAGAGCGCGTTGATATAACCTGGTTTTCAACTTGGGCTCTTTTGAGAAGTTGAAGAGAAATGGGCCTTTCAGCGAAACAGCGGACCTTCTGGTCTCCTCTTCGCCCTGGCTGCTGCGTGCGTTTGTACGTGGCGTGTCATAACTTTTAAATCAAGGGGCAACAACATGCCTTTTATCAAAGCTCTCAACGTTCCAGAGCTTCTCGGTCTTGCGCCTATCGCGCAGGTCAGCGACGAAGACATCTGGAACCACCTCGTCACACCTACCGTGAAGGGGTTACTCGGTCCCATCATCAAGTCGGAGGGCCCGCGTCTTGTTGAGACGGTTGAAGGCCTGTTCCCCGGAGATAAGGGTTCCAATCTGAATCGCCACCAACTGATGGATAGTTCTGGCAAGCTTGTGGAGACACTGCTTCGCTTTCCCTACGTCCATCACCTCTATCGCACCGCCAACGGTGTGATGGTGATCAAACGCGATTTTGTTAAGGTGCAAGTCCTTGCCTGGTTTGGCGAGGTCGAAAAAGGAAAAGCGGAGTTGATCTTTAAGGCGGCACTGCGCGATCGGCGATTTGACGGTACTCGTCGCGCCGACGACTGCTCCCTCCTGGATTACTCCTATGCCGATCCGCATCTCAACAAGCGCATCAGCACCGAACTCTCTTCCGTGGAGCTGTCCATCTACGGCTTCATGCCTGGTTCTCGCGTCCTAGACGCTACCGGGGATGAGGAGTATGACCGTTTCATCAATAACCCCTTCAAGTTTCTGTCCGAACCAGACCGCTTCCTCGCGCTCTTTCAGCGTGGCTTTCACAGTAAGCGTGGTCCCGGTCAGCTCATGGCTGCTATCCCCGATGTCTCGCGATTTTGTCTTGCCGGCTTTGAGTATCTGGCTCGCAAGCAAGGTTACGATCTGATCGAGATGGCTGCCAGTCATTACCATGTGGCACGATGGGCTGTTAGCGGTGGTTACGATTATGCATCGCCTGCTCACAAGCAAGCGGTGGATTATCTGGCTGCCGGTCTGGAGTACATCCGACACAACGGTACGCCTCTCACTCGCACCCAGCAATCCTGGGTTTGCGTGCTGCAGAGTCTACGTCCCATCGCGCGCATTCCCGAGGCACTGCGCTTCATCACGCCTGAGCACGCTCATCTGACGTGGCCTCAGGATAACGTGTCAGATCGCAGTCTCTGGATGTACAAGACGCTCTCAGAGCGTGCGCGCGGCTTTACGCCGATGATTTCCTTCGAGCCTCCTGCAAATTGATTTTTCATACTCGGAGCACCAACGGTGCTCCTTTTTGTCTTGACTGGCTGAAAGGAGTCAGATATGTTCAAAAACAATAACAAACCTCTGAGTCTTGCGGAGATGCTCGGAGTGACACCCATCGTGTCCATCACTCCCGACGAGATCTGGGCTGAGCTTATTACTCCCCAGACTCGAGCCATGCTCGGTCCCATCGAATCTGTCAAGATCTCGGTGCGTGATACCGTAGCTGGTGATTTCCCTGGCGATGAGGTGAGCAACCTCAATCAGCATGCCATCGGTGGTGACACCGGTCGTGTGCGTTATCCGTACGTCAACTGCTTCTACAAGACCAAGTGGGGCGCGTTGACCATCAAGTATGACCCCACCAAGGTCAAAGTTTCTGGCTGGTTTGGTGACCTGCGCTCGCCGCAGCTGATCTTCAAGCTGGCTCTGCGTGACCGTCGCTACGATGCCACGCCGCGCGCCAACGACTGTTCTCTGCTGGACTTCATGGGCTACCATGAGCAGATCAACAAGCCGCTGGAATTTCCTGGCAAGCCCGAGGGCAGCAGTGCGGTGGAGCTTTCGGTCTACACCTTCATGCCTGGCTCGCGCATTGCCGAGGCATGCGGTGACACTGAGCTCGAACGCTTTGTCGAAAACCCCTTCCAGTTTGTCAAAGAGCCCGAGAAGTTTCTCAAGCTGTTTGACCAGGCTTGGAAGAGTCAGCGCGCTCCGGGACAATGGGGTAACCCTATCCCTGACGTGGCCAAGTTTATCCTCCCTGTGGTGGACGACATGGCTCGGCGCAATGGCTATGACTACATCGAGAACTGTTCCAGCCACTACCACGTCTACAAGGTGACGGAGTGGTGGGGTTACCGTGTCGCTGATCCGCAGATTCAGGCGGTGATGGACCAGTTTAACCGTGGCATCAAGGCCCTCAAGGAAAAGGGCATCAAGCTGACTCGGACTCAGGAATCCTGGGTCTGCGTGGTGCAGAGTTTGCCCGAGGAGTACATCCCGGCGCACCTCAACCTGCATGGTCCCAAGTGGCCGCAGGACAACATCACTCCGATCAGTCTCTGGATGTACAAGCCTCTGTCCGACCGAGCCGTCGCTGCTGCCACCCACCAGTTGGAGCTGGAGCGCGCCGCTGCCGCTGCTGCCCGCGTGGCTGCTGCAGAAGTGGCTAAGGCTGCCGCCGCTGCTGCCGCTGAGGTGACAAAGCCTGTCGCCGACGCGCCGCCCGTTGCCGAAGTGGCGAAACCCGCCGCGGAAGTAGCGATGCCTGTTGCCCCGGTCACGCCTGCGGACACCTCCAAAGGCAAGTAAGCGTCGTTTGAGTAGCTATCTGACTGAGGTCCGATAGCTACTGACGGATAGACATGGGCAATTGTCTGTCTGGTGATTTCACCGTCCACCGGTATCAGGCTGAGAGCCTGTGCCGGTGGGCAAACGCCACTCCAGATGTGAGTTAGCACATTGAGCAAGATGAGCTTGCGTAAGGGAGATCGCTCTCCCTTTTCCTGCATGCGTGGGATGGAAGTCTCGGCTGCAGCAATCATAAAAGCCTTTGACAGTGTCAACCGTGGCAATGGCCAGCTGATCATGATGGTCGGCTTGCCTGCCTCCGGTAAGAGCACCATATCCGATGCCCTTGTGGCGGCTGGATGGGTGCGTCTCAACAAGGACACTCTGCGCAAAGAGCTGTACGGAGACGAGGCCATCCAGGGTGATGTGAAGGAGGTCAACCGCCTTTACTATCAGCGCCTGGAAGAGGCACTCGTGGCGCGCAAGAGGATTGTGGTCGACAACATCAACCTCAATTACTTCTTCCGCAAAGGCACGATTGAGCGCGCTCGCCTTGAGGGCTACCGGGACATCAGCAATGTTGTTCTCAAAGTCCCCGTGGAAGAGTGCATTCGTCGTAACGCTGGTCGTGAGCGCAAGGTGCCCGATGAGGTCATCCGCGCTCATGCCGCGACCCTCTATGGCGGTGGCATGCCCACCCCCAGCGAAGGTCGGGTCTTGGTCCTGGAGCCGGGCAGCGGTCGTTTCCGCTTCCGGGTCCGGCGTGTCAGAGCGCCTGTCTTCAAACCGCTGGCTGTTAAAAAGAGCTAGCGGGGCGCTTATTTCCTGTCGCGGATAGCCCTGACAAAGGCTCGTCCGAGGAGGGCTCAAATGTCCAAAGTTTTAGTACTCGATAATGCAAACGAGCCTCTCAATATCTGCGACTGGAAACGTGCTGCGTCTCTCATCACCACTGGCAAGGCTACTGTTCTGGAAGAGCTTGAAGAGCCTTCCAGTACTGGTACCGCCGGTGGTGATGAAGGCAATGGCGCAGCAGCTTCCAAGCAAAAACGGGCGACAGTTATCCGGCTCAAGCGCTCTGTGAAGCGCCCGCAGCCCCGACTGTCACCCAGCCGCAGAAATATTTTCCACCGTGATAACTATACCTGCCGCTATTGCAAGGCTCGCGGCAAGGGAGTTGTGCTCACGCTGGATCATGTCACGCCCCGCTGTCAGGGTGGCAAGAATAGCTGGGAAAACCTGGCTACGTCTTGCTTTGCCTGTAACAACAAAAAGGGCGGTCGCAATCTGGAAGAGTCCGGCCTGGTGCTCACGCCTGTGCCTCCTCGTCCAGCAGAGGTCGTGGCTTTTCGCGCCTCGATGTTCCGCCGTCTGGGTATGAGCTGTCCCTCCTGGGATAAGTATCTGCCCACGGCGTCTTAAACCCGCAACAATCAACCGCTGGCTATCGGATAGTCAGCCACAGGAGACAGAGACAATGTTCTGTAAAAAGTGCCCCACCGCTCACGCCGCTGTCATGCGTCCCGACGTTGCCTGCAAGGGTAACTGCGGCAAGCTGATCAAGTGGTACAACAGCTTCTGCAAGGCTTGCAGCGACAAGCTCAAGAAGTGCGAAGACTGCGGCAAGTAACCGCCATCGCGCCTTGAGCTGATTTTGGAGCGCCACATCTCAAGCCATCTTTGGCAAGGGCTGTGGCGCTTTTTTATCTTTTTGGCGCCCATAACGATAGCAAGGAAAAGTCATGAGAAGAAAAGCTCTGACCAATATTGTGGACCGACCATCACCCAATCAGAGTGAACGCAATGGTCAGTCCGTGCAATTTATTGTGCTGCATTACACCGCAATGAAGACTGCTGAAGCCGCCATTGAGCGTCTCTGTGACCCTGCCAGCCAGGTCAGCTCGCATTACGTCGTCGACGAAGCGGGCGTGATTTACAGGCTCGTGCCCGAAGACAAGAAAGCCTGGCATGCCGGGGTTTCGCACTGGGACGGCAAGACCGATCTCAACTTTAGCTCGGTAGGTATTGAGATTGCCAATCCCGGCAATGTCGATTTTCCCCGAGCACAGATGGATGCAGTCCTGGCTCTCAGCCTTGATATTGCTCGCCGTCACAAGGTTCGACCGTTCTATGTTGTTGGTCATTCGGACATCGCGCCGGATCGCAAACAGGACCCGGGTGAGCTTTTTGACTGGCAGTATCTTGCGGCAAACAAACTCGGTGTCTGGCCCAGCCCTACTGCACAGGACTACAAGACGTCTGCCAGCTGGGGTGATAGCCAGGTGAGTGGTGCTCTGGTTCGTCTCGGTTTTCGCCCGGGTGTGGATCTGGCTACCACGCTCAAGGCGTTTCAGCGTCACTTCCGACCTGAGGCATTTAAGACTCCGGGTCAAGCTGGTATCGCTGATGTCGAGACGAGAGCGAGACTGGCTTGTCTAGTGCGTCGCAAGGCTATCGGCGATGGTGTCCGGGCGAGCGTTGCGCGTAAGCGTAATGCACGGGTGTGATACCAAAGTACTGTTTTTTAGTTGGAGATCCGGTATGCACCTGGTAAGGTGTCTGCCGGATTTTCCCACTACTCCCATTGTCGTAAACGCTGACCAGTGCCAATTATTTTATCAATTGTTCCATTATAGAGCATAGTATAAATGGGCTTCCCGCATTATTCACGGGAGTGATACCAAAGTAATGTTCTAAAAAGCACAAAAGCCCTGTCAGTTGGCTCACAATCTGTGTTTACCACAACCCAGACCAAACCAAAAAACGGAGCTTTTGT